>ERZ773116.1610-NODE-1610-length-20251-cov-6.303922_pt1 | contig 20251 bp, 16 predicted proteins | sample MGYA00580563_ERZ773116 | MGnify/ENA primary metagenome ERZ773116 (study PRJEB29015, sample SAMEA2737864) | human gut metagenome | biome: human gut; feature: human-associated habitat; material: faeces | place: China | collected 2012 ... | reverse complement strand
CTCGTTCTTGGTCTCGACTTTCGTTCCGTCCGGTTTCGTCTCCGTTTTCGTCTCCGTCTTGGTCACGGAGCCGTCCTTCTTGGTCTCGGTCTTGACGGTGGTGCCGTCGGGCTTGGTGACCGTCTCCACCTTCGTACCGTCCGGCTTGGTGGCGGTCTCTACCTTTCCGGTGCTGCCGGAGGGCTTGTCAGCGCTGCTGGAGCCGCCGCCACCACCGGAGGACGAACCGCCGGAACTGCCGGACGAACTACCGCCACCGCCGGAACTGCCGCCCGTAGACCCGCCGGGCTGAGAGGGCGTTGTGCCGCCGGTGGAACCGCCGCCCGCAGATCCGGCGTCCGGAGTAAAGCGCCATGCTCCGCGGAACACCACGGTCATGCCCTCTAAGGTGCCGCCGTCCCAGCCGGAGAAGGCCCATGTGCCGGTCAGGCCGCCGTTCTGCGCGTTGGAGGTCGAATCAGCGGTGAAAGTGGTATCCACAGCGTCCATCGCCTGCTCCACGCTGCGATAAGCCCTGTTGTCGGTGGGCAGCGTCCTGTCGGAGGGAGCTTCGCCCCAGTCATAGCGCACCGTGTAGGTCTTTACCTCCGGCTGCTCCGCGGCCTCCTGATAAACGAAGGTGACCGTGGAGCCGTTGTCCTTCATACTGACAAAGGTGTGACCGTTCAGGGTCTGAGGCGGCTGCCAGTTTACGCTTGCGCCTGTCGGGACCGGCAGAACGGAGGGCGCGGTGTTGGGCATCGCCGTGCCGTCCTCCAATTCATATTGAATGGTAACGTCAGTGTAGGACTGATTTTCGGTGCCGTCGGTGGCAAGGGTATTCCCCGCCCCGTCCACCACCTCAAAGCCGATGGTATCGCCGCTTTGCAGCTGGGCGTTCTCCGGAATTCGGTAGACAAGAGAGCAGTTGGCAAGGCCGGAATCAAAGTCGCTGCCGGTGTATTCCAGCGCGCCCTTGGGCCAGAACTTGGACTTTTCGCTCCAGACGGGAACGGTAAAGACCTTTTCTGCCCAAACGTCTCCGCCGTCTGCCGTGACCGCCCGGCTGCCGTCAGCGTGCTGCACCCACAGGCGCAGCGTCACAGTCTGCTCCTCGGTGTCGGAGAGGTTTTGAACGATGGTGCGCAGCTCGATCTCCTGCCCCTTCATGTCCGGAGAGAAGTGGGTTTTATAGCCACCGCTCAAAAGGCGGTTCTCCCGATCTGTTTGATAGTTCCAATAGCCGGAGTAATTTGCATCTCTATAAGCGTCGGCGTTCTCGGAGGGATTTTTATAGTTGCCGGTGTACAGCTTTACCTCCGGGATCGCCGCATAGAGGGCGGGCGGGTCGGAGATCAGCTGACTCATGCGCTTGGTGCCCTGAAGGGCGCACACATCGCAGAACTCGTTTCTTCTATTCTCCCGCATGAGGCACTCGAAGCTGGAATTGTACACATACGAATCGTCCCTGTGCGGGCAGGAATAGGTGTTACGGAAGCCCAGTATCTTCTTCCACTTTACCTGCGTGGGGTCCGCCGTGTGAGAGATATTCAGCGAGGCGCTGTAGGACGCCTCCCCCACGGGGGTCGAGCTGGTCGCATACTCGTCGCCCAGATGAAACAGTCCGTGTCCCAGCTCATGGCGCAGGATAAACGGGGAAGAGTCGTGTTTCGCGGCTGCCAGAATATAGTGGATGCCGCTTTTAATCTCATCGTGGGAGCCGCCGAAATATTCCCCGCTGTTCGCCAGCACAACAAACTGGTTGATGTGCTCATAAACGTAATCATACTGTCTGTATTCATCGGCCTCCGGCATGGTCGTGTTGGGAATATGCGCGTCATGGATCTTTTCGATGAAGGCCGTGCCTATGATGCGCTCCAGAATGTGGTTTCTCCAGCCTCCGAAGTTGACGGAGATGCCGTTTTTATTTGCCTGGAAAAACGTGCTGCTGCCGTTAAAGCCGTCTTTCGACGCCGTGCAGAGCGCATAGACGTTGAAACGGTCCGCCATGCTGCGGTACGGCTCCGTATTCAGCGTTGCCTGCCACAGCCGCTGAACATCTTTGATGAAATCCGCCTGCTGGCTTTTGGTGTAGCCCTCGGCGCAGAACAGGATCACCATGTTCTCCGTGTCGCTGCGGGGCTTTTGGATCACATACACCGGAATGGTGGGGTTGGCGTACTCACGGTCGGTCGTGTAGCGCTCGCTCATCTCCACCTGAAGATACGTCTCGGTGTCCACATCCCAGTTCCCGTCGCCGATGTTCCGCTGGGCGGGAGAAAGGGGGGTGCTGTCCGTCGGCTTGTTCGGCGCGGCGCCCACATAGGGGTCAGCCGCCGTGCCGCTGCCGGAGGTCACGGCATAATACGCCGCGTCCAGATAGAACGCCGGACGGACGCCGTAGTAGCCCTTGCAGGGCGCGTCGCGCCCGATGCTCCCCTGCGGGCTTACATAGCGCATATCGTGGTTGCAGTCCGTCACCGGCGTCCGCAGCCAGTAGCTCCAGCTGACGCCGCTCCGGTTCTGCGCGATGTAGTAGCCGCCGAGGTTTTCATGGACGGTGCGGAGCTGCTTGACATCCAGCAGGAACACCTTGTCGGTGATGCTTTCGTAATGCGCGCCCTCGTAGCCGTCCGCCACCGAGCCGATGTCGGTGTTGTAGGGGAGGTCGTCCCCCGGCGCGTCGATGTAGCCCGCGGTGTACTCCGGATGGGAAACGATGGAGCGCTGCGTGACCGTTTTGATGGCGGCGGCCTCGTCCACCGTAAAGCCGTTGAGAAAGCCCGCCTTGCCGTCATACGCGCCGCCGCCCATGATATAGCCGTCCTTGGGCGGGTTGCCGCAGAGCCATTCCACCTGTCCGGCATCGGCGTCGGAATTGAGCCACGAGCGCATATCGCTGTCCCGCCAGTGGTTGGAGCCGTATTTGCTCCGGTAGCCGCTGCGCCGGTGAGAGCCGCTGGTGGAATTCTCGCTGGTCTGCGCGTCATAGGGAATAGAGTCGCACAGTACCTTGTCCGAGAGCATCAGCGGGCCGTTTTCGTCCACGCTGACGCAGCGCCACAAGATCGGCTCGCCGTCGTAGCGGCCCAGTTGAATGTAATCGCCCAGCTGAACGCCCGTCTCCGCGCCCGCGGCCCTGACCGGCAGAGGGAGCAGGCAGAGCGTCAGGACAGCGGAAAGGAGCAGAGCCGTCACTCTGCCGCTTTTTCTGTTCTTCATGTGTTGTCTCCTTTGCGTTTGATTTGCATGGTTTTGCCTTTGAAGATATCATGTTACAGGAAACGGCAGAAAAACACAAGAAAAAATTCCCAGTTCCCCGTTCGTTCCCATGCCCGCCTGCCCCTGGAAGCGTGGGCATCCGCCGCGCTCTGCGGCGGGTCAGCTATGACCCGCCAGCCCCCTGTTTCATACGCGCCCCGGTTCGACGCGCACTGCCCCAACATGACAGTAACGGAACGTTTCACAACGTTCCGTTACGCTCGTCTCATGGCTGTCGCCAGCTATGACGCTTAACCTCCCCAGTGTAAGTGCTCAATAACCACCCGCATTTCCAAGGTTGAGTAAGTGTGAGAAAATGATATGCAGTCAACAAAAACTGCGTGTAAGTTTTCGAATGCGAAGGGAGTGCGTGTAAGAAATGGAAGATGTGTTAGCGATCCGGGATGAGTATCGTCTGCAGGAGTGGAGCCAGATCATCCAGGCGGGGCAAAACAGTGGGCTGAGTAAGCGAGAGTTCTGTAGACAAAATGGGATATCTGAACGGCAATATTATGCCTCAGAACGTAAAAAAGAAAACGGCTGAGTATTGGCGCGACATGCTGCCAGTTGTGGATGCAGTAATTGCTAATCCACCGTGGAGTTCGGAAAAAATATATGAGAGAACCGACCTAACTGCGGCGGGTTTCTCTCTGATTTCAGGCCAGAACGATAGTTATGTTCTTTTTATGGAATTGGCATATAACATTCTTCGCGCAGACGGTTTAATGGCTTTTATTATTCCGGACTCTTCTCTTGAATGAAATAGAGAAGAAAAAATACTCATACAACTGGTCCTTTCAAACCTTGATATGTGGAAATTTAAGGTGTATAATTTTATTATGGGTAATGCCCAAATCCACGAAAAGGAGTTGGAAGCACATGAAGCTGTCCAGACAACAGAAGTTCGGTGTTGCCACCCTGGTGCTGTAGCCACTGGTTGACTACACACCACTTGTAGTGGCAACGCCCCTGTGGGTCGTGGCGCTGGCAAAAATTGCACTGTTCGGTTTATAGCTCTACGCTATCCTCAGTGACAGTGAGTAACCGCTCCACCACAGAACCTAATGCGCCACCCTGGTGATTTGGCCAGGGTGGTTTTATTTTTTGTGTATCCGAATATTGACAAACTCTAAACTTGGATGTATAATGTACTCGATTTAATGGATACACAATTTTTTGAAAGTGGGGTAACCTTGATGCGAGGAAGACCCAAGAAAAATGATAACCGTGAGAAACAGTATCGTGTGCGCTTAAACGAAACAGAAAACCAAAAGCTCAACTATGTTTGCGAATCTACTGGACTCTCTAAATCAGACGTTATGCGCCATGCTTTAGAAGATTTTTTCGCCAAAGTTGAGTGGGGAGATTATGATGAGGAGGAATGCGAAATGATGGAATTTGATCATATCAGTCTCAAGAGGGCTATCCGCTGTCCATACTGCAAGGCTAAAAACAGAATGGATCTTGGCGAGGATTGTGAAATTACTTCCTCTGAGCGTCAAATGGGTGCTGAGACTATGTATGAGTTCGATTTAGAGGTGGAATGTGATTCATGTGGAAAGCAATTCCAAGTGAGTGGTTATATTTGCGAATATCCTGTAGGAGCTTTTAATGATGAGAATATCGAAGTCACTCCACTTGAAGACGAAGACGAAGATGAGGATGAAGATGAAGACGAGGATGACTAATCAAATCAGAATCAAATAAAGAGTAATCCACGGTTATCATACACACTCTCACTGGTGTCGTTGCCGCAGCAGATGGCCCTGTCCAGGGCCATCACCGGGGCAACGGCGCCATCTATTTTTTCGGTGGACTTCTCCTTGTCCGGCTTGATGTTGCCAGCCGGGTCGGTGCGGATGTAGATGTTATCTATCATCCAGCGCAGCACCGGATGACCGCCGTGGGCCACACGCTCCTCCAGCACCAATTTCATCAGTTCCTTGGTGGGCGGGGACATATCCTTGAAGCCCTGCCCGAAAGGAACCACGGTAAAGCCCATGCCCTCCAAGTTCTGCACCATCTGAACAGCACCCCAGCGGTCAAAGGCGATCTCCCGGATGTTGAACCGTTCCCCCAACCGCTCGATGAATTTTTCAATGTAGCCGTAGTGGACCACGTTACCTTCGGTGGTCTGGAGGAACCCTTGCTTAGCGCGTGGACTCTACGTTCTATACGGTGGTATTCTCTCATTTTCGCGGGTAACCTTCAATCCGCCGCTACACTTGACGCTTACCATACAGATGTGAAGAAGACAAAACAAAGCCTACAGAAACGAGGATGTGGCAAACTGTGCCGCATCCTCGGTATTCGTAAAAATGATTCTGAAAAGAGCCTGCTCCGAAAAGTTCAATCATGCTTCTGCACGGCTACTTCTTGCGATACCGGAATAGGTTCACTACTCTTTTCATAGGTGACTAAAATAATTCCCATACATACAAGTGCCAAAGCTGCCATGCATCGCCCCCAAAGAACCTGCTGCCCCTCCTGCAGAAAAATTGCGGACAAAATCACTCCAAACATAGGCGTTGCAAAATTGAAAATAGCAATTTTTGAAATGTGGTTATACTTAATCAATACAGCCCAGAGTGTATAAGCCACAGTGGATACAGTGATCATATATAACATGACCACATGTGCCATAGGAGATATTGCAGTAAGATGAGCACCGGCAAGCAGGCTAAGGCCGACCATCGCAACTCCGCCCAAAGCATAGGAATACGCGCTGAGGACGATAGTATCCTCCCTTGCAGAAAACCGTTTAACCAGCGAGGCAGAAATGGCAGTGGCAAGAGCAGAAAGAAGGACGCTCCCCTCACCCGCTATGCTGAAGTTGCCAGAGAAGCCGCCTTCTGTCATGTTTACCAACACTACACCTGAAAATCCCAGGAGACACCCGATCACTTTTAATCGTGTCATATTCTCGTGGCGAAATACCAGACAGGCCACCAGAATTGTAAAGAAAACATTGGCACTAACAAGAATAGAACCGCGAATACCACTGGTGTTTGCAAGACCAATGTAGAAAAACACATGTTGACAGATGGTCTGGCAGAATGCCAATGCCGCAATCATTTTCCAGGATGACGGTGCAGTGGGGCGGCACCAGGCTTTCTCTTTCATGCTGTCCAAGAAAAAAACAGCTATACCAGCCATGGTAAAGCGTATGCCAGCAAATAATATCTGGGAAGCCGTATCCGCCGCGCCCACTTGATAAAGGCGATACCCCACCTTAATGCAAGGAAAGGCACTCCCCCACATGAAACAGCAAAGCAGTGCCAGAAGGCATGCGTTCCGCCTGTCTGTCAAGAAGTTTTTCTGCTTCATAACTGTCTGTGCCGCCTTTCTTACTGATCCAACTCAAAAGAGATTGTTGCAGTACTATTCCTGCTCTGGCTGGCCGTTTTTTAAACACAGCAGAAGCCATCCACAAAATGCAGCAATATTTACACATGCCGCCACAAGGAATACTGCATAATAGCTGATATACTGTGCGATATACCCCCAACTCATACCCAAAACAACCGTGCCGATATCGTTGAAAATATAGTAGGTGACTGTTGCGGTACTTTTGTGTCCCAGAGGCGCTGCAGAAAGAGCCTGCGTAATAAAGCATGGTTGCAGAACGCCCTGCGCAAAGCCATAGCACAGGCCAAAAATTGCATATAGGAAGGCATTGTTTGACTTAGGTAGAATCAATAGAGTCAGCACACACACGCCAAAGGAAGCAATGACGGACTTGTTATCCGGTAATTTCTTTTTCAAAATTGTAGTTAGGATTCGGATGGTAAATACGCCAATTCCGGCGGGAATGTAAAGATACAGAGTCTTGTCAATATTGTATTTCTGTGCATACAGTGGAAGAAAAGACACCATACTGGTCTGTGCGCCAGCCACACACATCAGCAAAACAGACGGCGCAATAGAGGCTCTTTCCAGAAGTGGCTGCTTTTCCCCGCTGGCCGTTTTTTTAGGAACAGGTTTCAAATCGGGAATAGAAAAGCAAATCAGTGTAAAAATAGGAATCAGCATAATAGCAGAAAGGCCATAAAGCATTTTTGCTACACCTAGTCGAGAGACCAGAATTCGACCGACAGCCGGGCCGAAGAAGGACATGACTGGAACAACTGCACCGAAATAGCCAACGCCCTCTTCGAATCGATCTTGAGGGACATTTTCAGAGGCTAACGCCGATAAGACGCCAGTTATATAGCACAGCGCAAGACCTTGAAAGATCCGAATGGCCATAAGGCATGGGATATTTGCGATTTTTTCAAAGAGGATATTGCTAATCAGCAAAATTGCAAAACTTAAAGCAGATGTCCAACGGGTAGAATACCGGGATGCGATCTGCATAGAATATTTCCGAAAGAATATGCACGAGAGGGGAAAAAGCATATTTAGCACCGCAGACATAGATTCCGAAATTCCCCGGGCATTAAGTACAACCGGAATAGCTGCAAGGGATGCCTGCCCAAACAGGCAATTAAGCAATGCGCACAACAACATGGCGCAATATATTTTTGTAAACAGTTTGCTACGTTCATTCATAAACCACGGAGTACTCCTGTAAATCAGAATATCGTTTTTTGTCTGCAATGATACCAAAACAAGGCACCTAAGGGGTACGCAGGGAGAATGTTCGACCATAGTACCAACTAAAGCGGTTGGCGTATGCCAACCGCTTTAGCGGTTTTTGGATGAGAGGAAGATTCATCAAATATGTCGCTAATCTACGAGACAGGCAACGTACGAATCACCTCTGCTACAGAGAGAGTGATTATGCGCCATAAACAAGATTAGGCAAAAAGGTTGTAAGTGCTGGGAAGAGAATCAGGATGATGGTGGAAATAACCATGGCAACTAAGAATGGCCATGCGCCCCTAATCACGTCTTTCATACTTACCTCTGCTATTTTCATGGTTGTAAATAGGCAAAGGCCAAAGGGCGGCGTTACGAAACCAATCTGGGACATCATTACGGCAATGATGCAGAAGTGCATAGCGTCAATGCCAAAGAATTCCAGCACGGGCTTGATCATGGGCCCCAGAATCAGAACCACAGTAGCCACATTGGTAAAGCATCCGACCACGAAGAACAGAACACAAAGCAGCAACCAAAGCAAATACTTGCTATGGCAGAAGCCAATGATCCAGTCATATACCAGACCAGGAATTCCCTGTGTGGTCATCCACCAAACGAAAACCTGCGCGGTAGCGATGGTCATTGTCAGCGTTGCGGCGCTGACAGTGGAGGCCTTCATGATGCTGTATAGTTCCTTGAAAGAAACCGTACGATATACAAAGAGCTCAACAGCCAACACATAGAAAAGGGAAATGATGGCTGCTTCCGTAGGCGTTGCAATGCCGCCGTAAATGCTGCCCAAAACGATTACTGGGAACATCAAAGCCCAGAAGCTGTCTTTGAGAACCAGCATGCGCTGTCTAAAAGGAATCCGTGATGTCCGAGGAATGCCGGTGCGTTTGGCATAGATGACCACATAAGCGCTCATAATGGCAGCCGTCAGGATCCCAGGAATAAATCCAGCAGTAAACTGCTTGCCCACAGAGGTCCCCATAGCTATGGCTATCTGTAGCATCGGAATAGAGGGCGGAATCATAACACCCAGTGTGCCGCCGGTGGTGATAATGCCAAGGCTCAGCAACAGAGGATAGCCATTTTCCTTCAGCTTCGGCAGCATCAGTGCGCCGATGGCCACCACGCAGGCAATAGAAGATCCCGTGATGGCGCCGAAGATTGCACATGCAAAGATCGTAGCAATGCCAAGTCCGCCAGGAAGATGTCCTAAGAAGGCGTTGATGGCGTTAACCAGACGCTGTGAGGTCTGCCCCTTTGCGGCCAAGTCGCCAGAAAGGATGAAGAAGGGAACGGCCAACATAACATAAGAGTTCATACCCAGAACTGTTTGTTGCGCCAAGATGGTTCCGGTGGTGCCTGTCATCAGACAGCCAATCCCGGCAGCACCCAGAACCACATGTGCAATGGGAACGCCGATAATAAGAAGGCCGAAGAAAGCCACTATAACGCTAATAAGCATTGCGTTCCCTCCTTTACATTTCCTTGGTGTTCAGGTCTGTGAAAGTGTCCTTGTGGTGAATAACTGCCAAGATACACTTGATAACCTGCACTCCATAGCGAAGACCCATGGTGGCAAAACCATAGACTACAAAAATCCACATAATCCAAGCTGGAAACTGACAGCTTTGCATAGTCTTTCCAATGAGGCGCTGCTTCATCATCCACCCATAGCTGTAATAGCCAATGTAGAGATACATAGCACAGCACACGGCATAGGCAATGGACTTCAGTACATACGATACTCTCACAGGGAGGACAGTATAAAGTACATCCATTAGCATGTGGCCATTGCTTCTTACGGCGATGCTGCACCCCAAAAGCGTGGTAGCCACTAACATGAAGCGGCCAAACTCCTCAACCCAAGAGATTCCCTGCATGCCCAAATTACGGAACACCACATCTACCATAATGATAGCTCCCATCACAATGGTAAATAACGTAATGAATTGCGTTTCTATATCGGCCCAGCGATCTAAAAGCCTACCGAGCTTTGCCATAAAATTCTTCATACGAATTCCTCTTTATTTAATGACGGTCATTGCGGCCAATTCATGCAGATCGGGGGCCTCCTCCAGTTTATCGACAATCTGGATAAAGCGCTCGATCTGTTCGGCGGGCATGTAGGGGCTACACAGATTGCGGAAATGGTCATATTCCTCTTCCAAAGTGAAGTTGTTCTGGGGATGACCCTTGGGGAACTGCGCCTTTTCCACCATGGAAGTACCGTCCTTGAAGTACAGTTCCAGAGTGAACTCGGGGAAAGAGCCGGCTTTGAAAATTTCAAAGTTGTCATAGAAGCTTCGCTCGTCGCCGTAAGGCTCAAACTTGGTGGCAAATTCGAAGATTTCTTCGCTGTTAAGCATATCTTCCGTAAACCAATCAGCGCTCATCTTGCGCTTGATGAGATAGGCTCCCAAGCAATAGGCAATACTGAATTGAGCATCCAAAATAGTGCGGGTAGACTTGGAATAGTCTCCACAGATAAAGGGCAGGTTGGGCGTAACACGGAACTTAGCAATGTCATGAATGGTAAAATCCCGTTTCTTCATGGCCTGATCCAGCGCCACCAGAGGGATTTGCACCCACATATTAGCAGGCCACTGCTTCAAATAAGTTTCGTTAATCAGCCAGTGCTTGCCCAAATCCTTGTCATACCAGCTGGGATCTTCTTTGTCCGAGACCAAATGCCAGTATGCATGAACACCGTCAAAGGCGTCATAGCAGTTATCAAAACCCACCTGAGTGACTCGAGCGGCAGCAACACCGTTGCGGGCGCAAAAGCCGTGAGCGTGGTGATAGATGTCGGATTTGGCAGAGCCCTCGCTATGCTTGTTAGCGCAAATGATCGTGGAGTACTCGGCGGCGCCGAAGTGCTGGTTGATCTGCTTGGCATCAAAGCCCAGCAGCTTGACAACGCCACAAGATGCAGGCAGGATTTGCCAACTAACCAGCCCCCAATCGCGACCGTCTACAACGTATTCGCGGGATGGCTGCACAGCCATAGCCAAACGCTGAGAAACTTCATAGCTGCCCACCAAAGCAGTCAGATAGTCCCGGCCGCTTTTTTCTTCGGCTTCTGCAACAGCAAAGATCGCCGGTACTGCGGTAGCGGATGGATGCCCTGTCCAACTACAGTCTTCCCAGTCCAGCGCATCGGACAATGTGCCATTGGCATAGGCGGCTTCTTCTGCGGGAACCTTCTTACCATTGCTGCCCCAAATGGTGGCTTCTTCCACGCCGCCAATACCTTGGGTATAGTCAAACACGCGTTTCATTAATGGCAAAGGATATCCGCCGATAGTGGCACCTACGGTGTGGAGGGTCAAACGCTTGGCCTGGTCAATCGCTTCCTGAGGGATATCCTCATATTTTAAGCCAGCCAAATATTCGGAAACAATTTGGGTGTAAGTCTTTTCCATATCTCAATACTCCTTTCTGTCGATAGACCGTGTTCAGTGAATGGCGCACAATTCTGCGAGTTTATTGACGTCATCCATCTCTTCCAGCTTGTCCACCATGGTAATAATCTTCTCAATCTGCTCTGCGGGCATGTAGGGCTTGCAGCACAGACGGAAGTGATCATACTGTTCAGGCAGAGTGAAATTGTTGAGGGGATGCCCCTTGGGGTAGCGCATGGTCTTGCTCTCACAAGAGCCATCCTTGAAATACACTTCCACGGTGACCTCGGGGAATGAGCCGGCCTTGAATTCATCAAAACAGTCAGTGGGGTTCTTCGTAGGTCCAAAGAACTCATACAGCTTGGAGGCATTCATCAGCGTTTCGTTGTGACGCATTTCTTTGGAGAACCACTTGGCGCTCATGGTATGATCGAGAATGTAGGCAGTCAGGCAGTAAGGGATACTAAACTGTGCATCCAGAGGGCTAAGCGTACTCTTCGAATAGTCATTGCAGATCATGGGAACGATAGGACTGATGCGGATTTTTTCCACTTCGTCAAGTTTGAAGGGACGCCGCTTCATAATCTCGTCCAGGGCTTCCATCGGAGTCTGCACCCACATGTTGGTGGGCCAGTGTTTCAGATACGTATCGCAGATGTACCAATGGGTGCCGAATTCTTTTGTGTACCAAGAGGTATCCTGCTGGTCCGAAACCTTGTGCCAGTAACCGTTTGGGCCATCCAGAGCAGTGGTGCAGTTGTCGAAACCGAGCTTAGTAATCTCGGCGGCCACAACACCATTGCGGGCACAGTAACCATGCGAGAAATGATAGATGTCGGACTTCCCTAAGCCATCAGAGTGTCTATTGCAGGGAGCAAAAGCGTTATACATGCTGGCTCCCAAAACCTGTTGAATCTGGTGAGCATTCATCTTTTCAGCTTTGGCAGCAGCCAAGGAAGCGGCAAAAATCTGCCAACTAACCAGGCCCCAGCGAGAACCAACCTTCAGGAATTCCTTGCTGGGTTGTACTGCCATAGCAATACGGGTATAGCCTTCAAAGCCAGCGACAACAGCGGTCATATAATCCTTGCCGCTGAGCTTCAGTTTTTCGCCCATTGCCAAAGCCACGGGAACGGCACCGGCAGAAGCGTGGCCGGTCCAGTGGCAGTCTTCCCAGTCCATAATATCGGAGATAGCTCCGTTTGCAAAAGCTGCCTCGCGGGCGGGAACTTTTTTGCCGTCACTTCCCCATACAGTAGCTTCGCCCACGCCGCCCTTGGCGTAGACCATGTTGATAGCCTTCTGTGTCTGTTCAATCGGCAGAGCGCCGATAGAAGCACCAATAACATGTAAAGTCAAGCGTTTGACCTGATCCAAGACCTCCTGTGGGAGTTGCTCGTACTGAATACCAGCGATATATTCAGAAAGCATTGCGGTGTAGTTTTTTTCCAAAATAATTCCCTCCTTCTTTAAAATTGCAGAAATTGAATATGTTTTTTCAGATTTTTAACTTTGCTTGAAACAGGCAGGGAAAATCCCCCTGCCTGTTTTGCAGGCATCCTATAATCAGTAATTTACATGTTTACAGATCAGTCGTAGTAGGGGCAGCACTGCAACATAATATTGTACAGATCAGTGCCAACAATGCTCTCATACTTATCCCACAAGGGCTTAACAGCATCCCAGCATGCGGCTAGGTCCGCATCGGTCAGGTCGGCGTAGCGAATAACATTCCTACCAGCCTCTACCAAACGGGCATACTGGTTATCGGCAGCGTTGTGAACATACTCATAACTGGCCTTTTCGGCAATATCAGCGGCTTCATTGATGATCTGGATCTCAGACTCAGACAGTTTGTTCCAGGCACCATTGGAGAATATCAGGCAGTTAACCGTAGGAGTCATGTTAAACTCAGTGCTATAGGGGCAAACTTCATCGAAACTGTAGTCCAAATGCATGGAAGCGCCGATATCTTCACCCTGAACAGCGCCCTGCTCCAGAGCGGTGTAGAGCTCAGAAAAAGCAATGGTAGCGGTGGAAGCCCCCAAAGCCTGGAACATATCGGTGAAAATCTGACCGCTCATTACGCGGAAAGTAATACCCTTGAAATCACTCGGAGTACGCAGAGGGCGGACGTTGTTGTGAACACCGCGGAACTCTGCGGAGAAGGACGTAACGAACTTTGCCAGACCAGTCTCGTCCACCACGCCGCGCATAATTCTTACAAAGTCGGAATTCACGCCGATAGCATCCCAAAGCTGTTCATAAGTAGAAAAAGCGAAAGGTAAATTATAGGCATACATCTCTTGCCAGATGGTACCAAGAACATTTGCGGAAAGAACGCCAATATCCAGATCGTCTGTCAAAACCTGATCCATCATATCGCCTTCCTGACCAAGCTGCCCGTCAGGGAAATACTGAATCTTAATCATGCCATTGGTTTTTTCTTCCACATAGTCAATGAATGCGCGGATGGGATAAGACTGAATGTCATCTTCGCGTCCGGAGCCCAGAGCGCCTAAACGCAGGGTCAGTACTTCTGTTCGCTCGCTGCCGGAATTGTCGCCGCTGCTATCGGTCTTCGTACCGGAACTGCCACCGCCGCAGGCTGCCAGACTTAGCATCATTGCTAACGCCAGGGCCAGAGATAAAATCTTTTTCATGTTTCTTTTCCTCCTAACATTCGATAAGTATTGTTTTCTGCGGATGTAATGGGGCGCGAAAGCAATGCGTTTCCGTGGGTTTGCTTTTTTCTGCATGAGTTAAAAACAATTTCCACAGATGTCGGTAGAGGGGGCGTGTGGAAGCCCTCTTCCGATTGAGTTGATAATAATATTTTTTATGTTTTTAGTCAATCATAATTAAATATTATTTTATTTTTTGGAGACACATCTAATTCCTTCAGCGGCCTATTGTGCAATTTGGATATAATTATTCTGAAAATACCGCGGTTGTATTTTGCACTTTGCCATTCTGACCATAATTTCATAAAAATAGGTTTTTATTTGAAATGCACTTGTGTAAATATAATTTAACATTAATTATTGACATGGTTCATTTTTATCGTATAATAAATATAAAGGCTTTCAAACCGGACAGATCGCAGCACACAGCGGCAGGAACGCAGCCCTTAGATAGCGTTTGCCATTTACATATGGCATAACGAAAACCTCGCTGCGTTTGGCCGGACCGCTTGTGCAATCATACAATAAGAAGCAAAAGGAGGAGCATACGTATGAGTTTAGGCAGTCGAATTCAAGAGTTTCGGCGAACAAACGGCCTAACAATCAAGGACGTTGCCATCATGGTAGGGGTAACCCCCAGTCTGATTTCTCAGATTGAGAATGACAAGGCCAACCCATCCATTTCAACGCTATCCGCCATCGCCGACGCATTGAATATTAATATCCGTTCACTGTTTGAGGATGACCCCACCGAAACGGATGTAAGCCCTGTGGTTCGTGCCAACAGGAGGATGCTGATAGCTTCCGTCTCCGGATGGGAACGTTTCTGCTTGTCCACAGTCGATCCAAAAAAGTTCTGCGGCTATCACATCACAATGACCGGCGACGCATTTTCGGGAGATTTCCCCGAGATGCATTCTCCCGGCGATAAGGGTTACGAGTTTGGATATGTTCTCAGCGGCAAGCTTCAAGTAAAGTTAGAAGATAAGATTTATATTTTAAACCCAGGTGACAGCATTTCTTTCGACACCAGTAAAACTCATTTCATAAAAAACGGATACGCAGGAGAAACCACTCTTCTTTGGTGCATGTCTCTTGAGCAATCTGGTTGTGCGGCTCAAAAATAAAAAATTTCATTCATGCGGATAATAGCAGCCGAACTGTTTTGAATCGCTCAAAGGCGAGCACCCTTTGATGTTAGGCGTGTGGGTCAACATTGATTATGTATGGGTGTCAAAATCAGTGACACCGAAGGAGTTTACTGCTATGAAAAAAGTTACAGTTTTTGGTGGTGGAGCTACAGGATACGTGGTTTCCGCCGAACTTAGTGTGCGTGGATTTGATGTATGCTTGTGCGAAGAACCCGATTATGCTGACAGCTTGGATGCGGCCCGACAGCATGGTGAGATTGCCATCAGTGGGCCCGGCATCGATGGCGTCGGAAAAATAGGTTTGATCACCACGGATCTGCAGGTGGCTATGGACTGGGCAGATCAGGTAATCATCTGTGCCATTTCCAACCGGGACGAGCACATTGCCCGGATGTTAGCACCGCACCTGCACATTGGGCAGAGCATTCTGCTTAGTGCCGGCAACTTTGGATCGTTCCTGTTCCGGAAGGTCTTTGATGAAGAAAAAGCTGCAGATGTCATTGTCGGCGAAACCTGCGGCAACCTGTTCCCCAGCCGCATTGTTGGCGAAGCAAAGACGGTCACGGGCTTCCCGTGGTCTCCTAAGCCAGCGGCCGCATGGCCCACTAAGGATACCGATGCCCTAATTGAGGCATTCGCCGATATTTATGAACTGAGTAAGGCTCCCAGTATTCTTTGTTGTGCACTTGATGTGGGCAATATGATGAGTCATATCGCACCAGTGCTGTTAAATGCTGGCGCCATTGAAAACTGCAAAGGAAGTTACTACATTTTCAGGCAAGGTATCAGTCCGGCAGTCATTCATGTGGTGGATGCACTTTGGGACGAGAAAAAGAATGTAATGGACGCATTGGGATATCCGGCATCACCTTCACTGTCCGGTCTATTTTCCCCGCTGATGGACGACAGTTTTCATGGCTTGGATGACTTCAAAAATCTCGAAGGCCCCAACACGGTTACCGGCCGTCACATCATAGAGGATACGCCCACTCTGGATTGTCTGATGATCTCGGTGGCTGCCGCTATGGGCGTGGATGTACCACTATTCCGCGCCATGGTGAAGGTTGTTTCCGCCATGAACCAGACGGATTATTATGCTCAGGGACGTACTTTGGAAAATCTGGGTCTCGGACACCTGAAGGGGCAGGATCTTGTGGCGTATTTTGCATAATACTCATCTTGGTTGGTTTGCGCCATGCAGTATCTATGGAGAAAAGCAAGGTAAAATATAAAAAGGCGCCATGGTACGAGAGCTAAAACTGATATGATCCTCCTAAAGCCAATGTCATGATGCCGGGGTCAAAACAAGCCTTTTATGTATGACCAATAGCAAAGAGCTGGAAAAATAGCGCTGAAATGAGCACCCAGAGGAAATGGCCTTTTGAGGCTGTCTCTCTGGGTGCTTATTTTTCATAGAGTAGATTTTAGTCATTTTATTCTTTTGCTATCCAAATATTGGATTTTGAGCATAATTAACCAAGCCCTTTCGAAAACCAAAGAGCTTCCTGAAATTGAGAGCCGCTATTTTGCTTCCGAAGAAGAATGACATAAACCTTACCACCCTTCAAATCTATAACCATTATAACACAATAGATTTGGGGGTGGTAAGGTTGGCTGCGAATTATTCCATTTTCAGAAATTTCCTATACTTTTGACCCCGGCATCATGTCATTAAGATAAGCCTGCACAAAGTACAAGGTAGCTACCGCAAGTAAGCGAAAAGGTCTATTTTTGTGGTAGCTGCCCTTTTTGCGCATGACAAAAGCAGGTGTCCAGAGGACATCTGTAATTACGTAATATTGTAAGGCGTTTTAAGAAAACCGGGATTGGAAAGCTACAGCGGAAACAGGGTTTTGATAACGCTTATATTGTCGCCCCGGCCTAATTGGCGATAGGTGCTTAGACAATATTTCAAATATTTGAACAGGCCTGATTTTCTCCTTCAGGAATTGTCTGCATACAAGTATAGCAACTGAAAAGTTGATTTGTTTTTCCTGTGGGACAGGTATAGACAAAGAACGACCCCTCTGAAACCAGCAATTTCAGAGGGGGATTATGTATTAGTATAGCTCAATGAACAAACACTCCATGGGCTGTGCGAGGCAGAGAGCGGAAGCGTTTTTTTTATCTCCTTCGAAAGAAAAGGGCAGCGAGGGTCCTTACAATAAAAGTATAGGGCCGGAAGAGGCGACAGTACGGAACGGAGAGGGCCTTTCAGGACGGCGGGCTATCGGGCATCGCCGCCGGGGTCATAGCGATACCTATGGGTATCCTAACTGCCTGCTCACCGGGCCGCGCACAGAGCGTCACCGAAGAAAGTCATACAGGGCGGGGCCAAGGCTGCCGCCCAACGCGGTGAAACGGGTGCGCGGCGGAACATTCCGGCCGGGTTTTGCGATCGAGGAGGTTTGCGTATTTGAAACAGGACTACATTTGCGCCGGGGCGCTGACGGAGGAAGCTCTGACCGGGGCGGTGTCGGACTTTTTGTACCGGGTCCGTCCCCACAGGGAGCGGCTGTGGGACTACTACGAGGGCCAGCAGCCCGTGCCCAAGGGCGAGGCCGTCCGGGGACGGCCCAACAATCTGCTGCGGGTCCCCTTCCCCCGCTACATCACGGAGGTGCAGACCGGGTATTTCCTCGGCGTGCCCCCTACCCTTTCCTATGAGCGCCCGGAGGAGGGGCGAATTTATACCGATCTGCCCATGGATCATCTGCTCTTTGACATTGGCCGGGATATGAGCATCTGCGGCGAGGGCTTCGCGCTGGTGTGGCTGGAGCAGTCCGGCGTGCGGGTGTGCCGGTGCGACCCCCTCACCTGCTTCGGCATCCGCGGCGGCGAGGCCGGGGAGCCGCTCCGCGCCGCCGTCCGGCTGTTCAAGCGCCCGGACGACACCGTATGCGGGATGCTCTACGAGGAGGAGCGGGTCACGCCCTTCACATGGGACGGTCAGCGGGTGGCTCTGGGCGCGCCGGAGGAAAATCTGCCGGGGCATCTGGCGCTGGTGCCCTTCAACAACAACTGCCAGACCTGCGGCGATTTCGAGATGGTGACGGGTCTGATGGACGCGTACAACCTGCTGCTCTCCGGGGCCATGGACGATATGCAGTCGGTGGCCAACGCCTTCCTCGCCCTGTACGGGATGCAGGGAACAACGCAAGGTGACATCGACGAGGCCAACCGCACCCGCATCCTCTCTCTGGCGGAGGGTGGCCGGGCGGAATTCGTGGTGAAGAATCTGAATCACGAGGCCCTCGCCCAGCTGGAGAGCAATCTGCGCCGCAGTATTCTGGAACTGAGCATGACGCCGGATCTCTCCGACGAGCGCTTCGCCGGGAACGCCTCCGGCGTGGCGATGCAGTACAAGCTGTGGGGCATCGAGCAGGTGCGCCTTGCCAAGGAGCGCAGCTTTCTGGACGGCCTGCACCGGCTGCTGACGGCGCTTTCCGGCGGCTTTGCCCTGCTGGGGACGCCGGTGGCGCTGGAACAGGGCCAGGTCACGTTTTACAAGAATCTGCCGCAGGATCACACGGCGCTGGCGGGCACGCTGCTGTCCCTCTCTCCCCTGCTGTCCAAGCGCACCATTCTGGAACAGCTGCCGTGGGTGAAGGACGCGGAGGAGGAACTGCGGCGCAAGGCCGAGGAAACCATGGAGACGGAGGAGTAATATATGAACGAAGAAGAAAAGCAGGAACTGGAAACTCTGCGGGCGGAAAAGCTCCGCCGGGAGCAGGTGGAGCGGGCCAGAGCCGCCTTGGAGCGGGGCGGCGTGCCCCAGTCCTTCGCACCGCTGCTGGCGGGGGGAGATGACGGCGACACAGACCGCCGGACGGAGGAATTTCGCACGGCGTATCAGGCATCTCTGGCGGAGGACGTGAAAAGCCGTCTGCCCGCTTCCGCGCCGGTGGTGACGGCTCCCATGCCCCAGCGTCCCAGACGGGGCATCCGGCGGCTGAGATAGGAGACGGGCTATGAACATTCAGGGAACATATACGAACAAAGGCCTTGCGCTGACGGCGAAAACCGCTGTGGGCGCCTGCCTGCGGGTGACCCGTGTGGTGGGCGGCAGCGGACATACCACGGACGTCCCCAACACCGTCCAACTGCCGGAGATCCGGCAGACGCTGACAGTGGGCGAAGCCCGCTGTGCCGGAGACACCGCCGTTCTGCCCGTGACGCTGGCTGCGGTGGGATTGGAGTCCTCATACACGCTGACAGAACTAGGCGTCTATGCGGAGGACCTCAATGAGGGGGAGATCCTCTACTGCGTCTACCGGGTGGACGAGCCGGTGACCATTCAGGCCGGAAGCGACACGGTGCTGCGGTTTTACCTGCGCCAGACCGTCAGCAAGGACGGCGGCGCAACAGTACACTGCTCCCCTGCCGGTCTCATCACCGAAAGCGACTGCGGCCCGGTGCGAAGAAAGGTGCTGGCTACCGGTGCACCCCGCCGCGACGTCTCCTTATCCGCATCGGAGCTGCAAGCTTACCTTGATACCCTTCCCCGTCTACTGACTGAGCATTATGTCATCACACTCAGCGGAACAGCTTCGGAAGAAGTTTCTGTGAATGGCTTCTACGGCTGCGGCAGTCTCATGCTCCGGGCAAACAATTTGGGAGACTGCGTGTTTACAAAAGGCTTTCGGATCACAAATTGCAGCATTCCGGTACAGATGAAAACGGTGAAATGGGAGTTGGACGAAACGGCGAGTCCATACAGATGCTGTATCCTTTGCGAACGAAGTGCGGTATATGCGGACGGGTGCTCCTTTAACGGTCACGCCCAGAACGGAAGAGGCGAGGGAGTTTTTTACAATTCTTCTGCTGTGCTGGCAAGCTGCGCGTTCCACGATCTGGAAAGCGTGGTTACTACCAGTTGGGGCGGCCGTGTTGAAATTTATGGAACTAATCCCGCAACGGATTACAGCAACAATTACGTCGGGGCCCGTCACATTCTGGGCGGGCTTGTGCTGTTGGGAGATCATGTCCCGGATACATTGGGCGGAAATTATAACGTAAGGGACGAAATGAGCGCGATCATTAAGGGCGGAAAATTCATTTGAGGTGAAGGAAATGACGTTGCATTTCTATAAAATCGGAACGGATCAGCCTGTACTGACCGTCGAAAACGCGCAGAGCTACACGGCGGACGGCATCCTGGCGGCAGATGGGGCGGTAT
>ERZ773116.1604-NODE-1604-length-20318-cov-14.587277_pt1 | contig 20318 bp, 16 predicted proteins | sample MGYA00580563_ERZ773116 | MGnify/ENA primary metagenome ERZ773116 (study PRJEB29015, sample SAMEA2737864) | human gut metagenome | biome: human gut; feature: human-associated habitat; material: faeces | place: China | collected 2012 ... | reverse complement strand
AATCCGCATTCCGATAGGCTGAAGCCCCGTCTAATGTTGCCGTGAGGTTCAGTTCTTTCTCTGCTAAGTACTTTTCGATGTACTCATCCTGAATCGGGCTGATACGGTGATTGATTTTCTCTACCTTTTCAGGAATCACGTCTACAGCCGTTACCTGATGATGCTGGGCCAGCAAAGTGGCTATGGATAAACCTACGTAGCCTGTGCCGGCTACAGCAATATTTAAGTTACTCATACTATTAGGCAATAATGATAAGCAAAGAAAAAGAATAATCTGTAGAAAACCAAATTCATTATTCTTTCAGCAAACAAATTTCCAGGCATCGTTTAATGTTCTCTTCAAAACGAGGCAAAGTATATTCTCTTTCAAATTTAGCTCTTCCAGCCTTTCCAAGTTGTTTTCGTAAAGTTTCATCCTTCAATAAAAGTCCGATACGTTCAGCTAAAGGCTGCACCTTTCTGCAAGGGACTAGGAAACCTGTTTTCCCCTCATCCACAATTTCAGGTGTTCCACCTATTGCACTCGAAATACATGGTAAACTTTGTTCCATTGCTTCTAATAACACAAGAGGAAAGCACTCATTGAATGTAGGTAAAACAAAAATGTCAGCTTGTTGGAAAAATGTCAATTTTTCTTCTCCATATTTCCTGCCATGATAAGTAACACAGTCTGTTATTCCACGTTGCTCACATTCTCGTTTGAAACATTCCGCATTCATATCCGCTGTTTCTCCACCCACAAAATCACACTGAAATACATATCCCTGTTCCTTTAACTGCTTGCAAGCATCCAATAATGTAAGTACTCCTTTGTCAATTAACAAGTTTGATAAAAAGAAAATATGAGGCAGGCTTCCTTTTTGGGGGGCTTTGTTAGTAGGAGAAGATTCTGGAATGCCATTGGGACAAAACAATACTTGTTCTCGTTTCACGAATCGCTGCATATCCGCATAAAGCGGTTCAGCCAGTAAAATTATTTGAATTCCTTTAAAGAATTGACGATACAGCCATTTATCCGGTTTATGATTCTGCCGGGTAGCCACTCCTTTATTATGATAGTGAGCCACTACTTTGCATCCCATTGCTTTCAATAATTGTACTACCACAAAATCCTTGTAGAAAGCTCCTCCGCAAGCATTGGGTGTCACATATACTAATTGTGGCTTCAGCTTTTTTACTTCCTTGCGAATTTGGTATAATAATTGTATAAACTGGATTAGTTTTCGTACTCCTACTTTGCCAATATCCGCCAAATTCTTTGCTGTAGTAAGGTTTATATAATGGCAGTCAAATGCTTCGTTCACTACCTGGCTGTCATGAATATATTTCCCCATCATGGAAGCTCCATGTACAGGAGGTGGCATGTGGAGAATAAATAAAATTGTAGGTTTCATTCTAAATTAATTCAACTTCCGATGATATTCTCGATATTTCAAAAACTTTGCAAGCATCCACCAGGTAAGCGGTGTATACTTTGCTAGATTCATAAGCTTTCCGATAGGGTCTTTTATGAAATAATTTCCATAACGTAATGCTTCATGGCGACTTAATGTCAATCTGTCTGAAAGTAGTTGACAATATGTTAGGTTACGGCTTACCCGTCCACGTGCTTTCTGATAAGAAATTGTTAATTCTGGTAATCGTGTTATTATACGTTTCTCCCATTCAGCGATACTGGGTGCATTCTTCCAGCGGCGTTCCATCTTGCTTAACCAACCCTGTGATTGTGTTACATCCCCTCCGTCACTTACATAAAGTACTTCAGGAATTAACCCCCACTTGCCAAATGTAGATAAATACAGCCAAAATTCATAATCTTCAGTCACGCGTAAATCAGTCCGCATGCCTCCAGTTAGCCGAACTTGTTTAGTCCTCATAGTAGTTGAACAAGTTCCTACGTGACAGTAAGAAGCCCAATATGACATAAAATCTTCTAAAACAAAGGGATTCTCCTTTTTCGAATCATCCATCCATGAAGGGTTATAAGAAGCAGATTTTGCAAATGAAGCAATATTTTTACAGGTTACAGAGACTGCTACACACTCATCATGTGAATTTAAAAAATCTACTGTTTTCTGAATATATCCTTGATTCCAATAATCATCTGCATCTATAAAAGCTACGTATTTCCCTCTGGCCAGTTCTATTCCTTTATTGCGGGCTACTGCAGGACCGGCATTTTGCTGTTGATACAGCACAATATTAGGCTCTTTTCGTGCTTTTATCAATTCTACTGAGTTATCTGTACTTCCGTCATCTACTAAGATTACTTCATACGAATATTGCGTTTTTTGATTAAAAATGCTATCTAAGCAACGGTTTAATAATAATGCTCCGTTGTATACAGGAATGATTATAGATAAATCCATTTTTTCAATTGTTATTGATAAATTTTCTTTTTCGTTTCATCCATGCTTCTGTCATCCAATGCGGCATATGATTTTTAAATGGTTGAACCCATCCATAACGTAAATATGTCCATGTTAGTGCTAAAGGGTAATACCATTTTTTTGTAATCTGGTGGACACGTAGACCTTCCAATCTAAGCGTAAGTGGGTGAGTCGCAGAAAGACCATATTGCCCGTTATATCTTGCTACTATAATCGGGATATATTGGAAAATGATATTAGCCTTACGTAATCGATAAAATAAATCATGATCAGCGATGATACGATAAGACATATCAAATAGGAATTGTTGCATTAATTTTGTTTTAACAAAACAAGATTGATGACAAAAAGGCATTATAGTATTATCTTTCTTGTAATCATCTTCTCTTGCAATGCCACTTCCAAAATCAAAAATTTGGAATGTATCGCCGTATAGTACCCCGGTACTTTCTGGCCATGAGGAAGAAAAAAAATCTTGTAATGTAGAATTCGCATAAAAGCTATCCCCCGCATTCATATAATTAATCCATTCTCCATTCGCTAAACTTGCTCCTTTATTCATGGCATCGTAAGTACCTTTATCGGCTTCAGACACATAGCGAAATATTTTACCAGCTTTAGCAAATAATAGTTTATAAGTTTCAAGTAGATCAAGTGTATTATCTTTACTTCCTCCGTCTATAACTAAATATTCAAAATCAATAAAAGTTTGTGTCAAAACAGAATCAAGTGTTTTCTTCAAATCCTTTGCTGCATTAAAACATACGGTTATTACTGTTAACTTCATATTATTTTTAACTTAATGACTTATTTAATGCCTCATAAACTCTACGTGCGCAGTTCTCTGTATTAAACTGTTTTTCTAGTTCAATTGATTTTTCCCCCATTGCTTTCAAATCCTGATGATGGAAATAATCTAATGCACTAATTAATGTTTCTTCTTTATATGGATCAAATGTAATACCATTTTCATCCTTATGTACCAATTCTGGGTGGCATCCATTATAGATAGAGGTTGCTATAGGTAAGCCACATGCCATAGCTTCAGGTACGACTAAACTCCAGTTATCTTCTATGGTGGGAAGGATAAAAATGTCAGCAATAGCATAGAATTTATAAACTATTTCATATTCTACTCTTCCTAATAAGTAAATTGATGATTCATTAGCATATTTTGAGCGAAATTCATTTAGTTGATTGCCACTTCCAACTAACAATATTTTGTCTTCAGGGTGATTTTTATGGTGTTTCCTCCATGCTTGTAATAATAATCCTACTCCTTTTCGTTCTACTATCTGTCCTACAAATAGAAAAATAAGTCCAGTCTCATTTTTTTGATATTTAGTTTTAAACAATTTTTTTTCTTCTATGGTCATTGAAGTAATAGCATTACGCAAGAAATTTGCATCGGCACTCATTCCTCCGATATGTATTTTTGAAGTAGAAACACCTAAGGACTCTAAATACTTCTTTGTTTCTTGTCCATTAACCAAAAAACCAGAAAAAAATAGATTAAATAATTTTCGTTGCCATATCTTTAATCTATTGGTATTACGTTCTGTATGTAATGTTCGTTCATATCCCATGTAAATAGGAATTCTATAGATTAAACTGTATAGTAAAACTAATGGAGTCCATTGGAAATAACCTTCTGTAATCAAAACATCCGGTTTAATTTTACGAATCGTTCGCAATAAGCCAAAAGTAAGTGGAATACGTTTCCCTTTTTCTATATCTTTCATTCTAAAAGACATGGAGTAAGTATCGAATATATAATCTCTGTAAAAAGGGATTGCATTATCTTTCAACTTTTCTTTTATTTGCTTGCAAAATTTACTTTTTCCGCAAATGTCATAACGATTCACTGAATATATTACATAGAATTGTCCTTTAAATAATCGCACTAATTCTTCATAAAATGGTAATCGATATTCAAAAAAAATGGGATTACAATAAAGTACTTTCATATAGCTTGATTTTTTCAAATTGTATTTTTTGCTGTGATAATGGAATATATACAAATACAAAAATTAATAATGCATAAATGGGAACTGATGTTGGTGACCATTCGGAACCAATAATAGGAAAGCTATTAGCGTTCACAAGCATAGCTACGATTGCTGGAAAACATATTAATGCATATGGATTTTTTTTATAAGAGAATTTTAAACATATTTTGCATTGTTTCCACATAAAGTTAATCCATAAAAACAGTCCAATTAAACCGGTGTTTACTAAAACCGAAATAATCATGTTGTGTGCTGTGTTTGTTGCAAAAGCTATATATTTAGCAGCAATAGCACCTTTTTCACCAACAATAAAACCATGTCCAATAATAGGGCTTTCTAACCATCCTTTAATGTATGCGATCCATAAAGCCTCTCTTCCTGAGGCATTTCTGATTTGCTCTTCAGATTTTCCTGCATAGATAACCTCTTTTATAAAATCCCCAATTAGTAAATAGGCTAAGCTGAAAATGAAAAAGGCAAAAAAAATTCTTTTCAGATTAATTCCATTATAACTTGAACTATAAAATATAAAAAGACCTATAAAAAATGATATCCAACTTGCTGTAGAAGTAGAAAAGATAAGAGTTAGGAAACCTATTATAATATGGTGAAATACATCTTTCTTTTTTTTTATGTTATATTTTACCGCGCCTATTACTAATAAAATCTCGGTCATTCCTAAAATAGGGAAGGCATTATCATGGAAGCCTGCCCCACGAAAAGCTTGAATAAAATAGATTATATTGCATATTGATAAAAGCATAATAACAAAAGTCATATTTTTGGAAACAGAATCTATTTTTTTCATGATTAACATGACCATTAAAAAAGTTACTACAACTTCTAGTGCTTTATATCCTGCTACTGCTAAATATTGAAGGCCTGCCCATGTAACACTTAATGCGGCAAAAAAATAGTATAATAAAAAGGAATATGACATTTGCATATATTTTTTAAGATACTGATATTTTGTTATTAAAATAGCTAGCATTATTAGTGTTGCTAATATGGCAAAAGAGTTGTTGGCATCTACAGCGGAGAAATCTTTCATATCTCTTGCACGATTAAATAAGGTTTTCCGCAGTATTAATATAAAAAGTAGAATTAAATATAAATAGTTACCTTTTAAAATTTTCAACTCGTTTTTAATTACTTTCAACATAATAAATATTAAATTTAATATAAAACGGCTCTTTTGTGGCCATTTAATTTTTTCTTAAGAAAAAGGAAACAATAAAATCTAGTGTATATGTAATATAAAGGAAGAAAATTGAAAAAATATAAGAACTTTGAATCTATCATAGATGTTACATAGGTTCTTATTTGATTATCTTTCATTTGCTTCTTTATTTCAAGGTAACTCGTTTTTATGAATGGCAATTCTGGCAGAAAAAAACACCTTATATATTCGCTCAGACGATTTGCTATGAATATATTTATAATTTCTCTAGAGGAACCTTCTAATTCTTGTAATATCGTGTCTTGCATTCTTTTTACATAATCATACGAAAATATCCTTGTTTGCATAATACTATTATCATTAATTAGATAATTATACACTATATTTTCTATGCATAATGCTTTTGATATTTTTTTCCCTATCATTATATGAATCATCCAATCTTCGCTTCTAGGAAATGTAATTGTTTTATGAAACATCTCTTCTGTAAAAAGAGTCCTTTTGTAGATTGCCCCCCACAAATATGGAGCTAAGTCTTCACATAAAATAGCTTTTATATATGCTTCACTTCCTTCAATAATATTATTAACTATCTTTCTATTTTCAATGGTTTTAGTATAGGAGTGTTTTAGAACTCTATAATTTCGCCCTCTTACTACATCATATCCTTTTTCAATATGATGTAAAAGAGTTTCTATTGCGTTTCCTACAAGAGTATCATCAGAGTCTACAAACATCACATATTCTCCCGAAGCTTTCTTTAGACCGTTTAATCTAGCAGAATTATTACCCGAGTTATTTTGATGTATTACTATAATCCTTTTATCAAGGCTTGCATAATCATCACATATTTGAGGACAATTATCTGGACTTCCATCATCCACTAAAATTAGCTCAAAATTTTGATAGGTTTGAGAAATGATTGAATTTATGCATTTAGATAATAGTTTTTCTGTTTTATATATAGGAACAATTATTGAAACCATGAAAGATTAATTTATATTAAATATTAGCTTTACATTATAGTGCTCTTTACCACCCAAAACATATTTATAACGTTCATTTCCTCTTGTAAAATCAATTAACTTAATATTCTTATAATTAGTTTCGTTTATTATGTATTTATATAAAGCAAGAATGCCTGGAGAATATTTGTAATATTTGGGATTTGTCGATACTGCCATTAATACAATCTGTGAATGTACTTTATCCATACCATAATTGAAAGCTGCACATAGTTCTCCTTCCTTGGATTTTATTGTGATAAATTTGGAATTAGTGTCGTGTGTAAAGGGGGCGTATTCAGGATATTTGTAATATCCTCTATGAAGTATTTTAGATGAAATGAAATATTTTAGACGAGAAATAATATTCTGATATGATTGATTTTTTTCTAATAATCGAATATTTCTATATTTTTTAAATTCATCTAGATTTACTGATTTATCGTCAAAATTAAAAACAAATGAAATTCCATCTGTTTCAGCTCGGTTAAAAGCTGTTCTTATGTTCTGTTTTGAATTCTTAGATAGTAATTTTTTGTATTCTTCTTCATTGTTTGGAATATTCAAGTTGACGCAAATACTTTGTTCCAGATTTTCAAGGTGAAATTTTGTAATTATATATTGAGCTAACTCTGATTCCTGCTGTATATCTTCCAATATATAGTTGTAAATACCATATTTTAGCTTTATTTGAGTAAATAAGAAATCTATAGAGGTTGGATCAAACTGATTGTATATAAAATTTAAGTAGTCTGACCACTGTGCTCTGCCAAATATATAAACACCTTTCTTATTAAACTTAGCAAATGTTTTTTTTATAATCCATAATGGGGCTATTAAAACAGTCTTTCCATTCTTTTGGACTCTAGCAAAAAGATATTCAAAATTTTTATTTCTGATTTCTTTGTTCAAATCTACAAGAATCTTATACCATTCATATTGCTGAAAATAGGTCATATCTTTCCCTCTCTGGAGTAATTTCCAGTCTTGCTCTAACATGGGAAACGATTTTAGAGAAATAAAATCAATGCTATACATTTTTATTTTTTTATTTTGAGAATCTTTAATAATTTATGCCAAGGTTTTAAAAGGTAAAAACACCTATCTTTTTTTGCATCGGTAGCTACTACTATATTTCCTCTAAATTTAACAAAGTTCAACTGATGTCCTCCTTTTTTATAAAAAGGTAGATCTTTGGGTATCAGATGTTCTGCGTATGGTCTTTCATCGTATGTTAGTGGCGATAATTCTGTTATTTCCATCAAATGGATATCGCCCCCATATGTATCAGAACAATCTTGTGCGACTCTAAATAATTTATCGTCACGCACAATGAGAGAGCCTCCATTCCGACCATATTTCTTATTGTATTGTAATGGCGTTGAGGGATGTAATTTATAAGGACCTTCTAGAAATGAAGCTGTATACAACTGAAGATAATACCCTTTTTCATCTAATAAAGACGTAAATAAATAGTATATACCGTCTTTCTTAAATAAGACATTATCTGCATAGTCAAAAATAATATCTTTGGGTCGTTTTTCTCGAGTTAGTAAGTTTTTTACTAAAATAAATTTTGTAAGAGTATCATCTACTGCCTTATAAAGTCGTATTGTACCTGACCATCCAGTTTCAGGAATCATATATATGGAACCATTGTCTTCAAATACATAAGGAAATGAAAAGTGTGTACCTTCATCATCGAGAATTGGAATTGGTTTTGTCCAATGCTTTAAATCAAGGGTTGATACCATGTTTATGTTCCCTCCTTTATTAAAATAAGTTTGGTTCTCATAAAACAAAAACAGTCTATCTTTAAATACGAATAAAAATGGATCAGCTTTTATCTTTGTAGGATTGAGAAAACTTAAAATGCTACTAGGGAGGATTTGTAGTATAGTCTTTTTATCCTTTTCAATTAAAGGATAATCTTTTTGGATAGAAATATCTATACCAAAACATTCGGTTATAGGAAATTTATCACGTAAATTCATCTTTGTATTAACTTTTAAGATAATAATGAAAATAGTTCAAGGCATCTTTTTCTTTCAATAGCAATTTTCTCATTTACATTATTCCAATTGATTTGTGTTGAAATAGCTGATAAATCATTAGGTGATGTAACTACTCTATATGACAGACCGGTAAATTCTAGTAATGTTTTAAAACGTGAGGAACCTCGTTCTTTGTTTATATAGACAAAGAATGGTTTATTAAATAATATACTAAAGACTGTTCCATGGAAGCTATCTGTTATCACATAGTCACAATCGTAAAAGCTTCTTAACCATGTTTCAACTGATACATTAATTCTATTTTCCGAAGGTAATCTGAGGTTAAATACATCTTTTCTCATTGAAGAAGACATAGAACTTATAATATCTTCCACTTCCTTGTTATCATCTAATACATAAGTAAGTATCTTTCCAGCTGATTCTGATGTAGTATGTTTTATCATAGAAATATATGTTTCTGGTTGTAACAGCATAGTAGGGTCTATTGTCCACTGAGAGCTACAGTCTAATTTTTTACGGCAAATGTTAATCCCTTCTTTTTCTCGAACAGTTACTAAATAAAATTTCTTTATTAAATTTTTGCATAGCTTCAATTGCTTTTCTGAAGGTTTCCAATCACTAACTCCGAACGAAGCTGCATATGCTATTCTCTTAATTTCCCAATTTGAAGCAAAATCAAGAAAATAGGGTAATAATGGACTGTATTCACCTCTCCATATTTGGTCGCTTCCCACAATTATAGCATCAAAAGTTGTAGGTTTTACAAAAGTTGGAGAAATAATGTTAGGAATATTTTTTTGGATAAATGGAATTATATTTGTCATTTTATCTTGCATTTGTAGTTGAGGATGTTTTCTCTTTCGTAAGCCCAATAACTTCATAATTCCCCATAAGAAAACTGATAGCTTTTCTCTTAAAGAATTTATTTCATACATCTTACCATCAATGAGACTTACTTGGTGTCCCATGGAGGAAAGAACTGTATATAGTGCAAATGCTTGTAGAATTCCACCATAATTTGTATGGAGAGGTAAGGTTAATATTCCGATTTTCATTTTAATGCTTAAAAAAAAATAAATGTTTGACCAGGTGATCCCAAAACGAAATTTTTAGTTCTTTTTCTATTAAAGAAATAACATCATTAGTGTTAAGTAGTTGTTTAAAAAATCTTTTTCGATGGAGGTGTTCTTCAGTTTGGGGATAAAAAGCACCATTCCATTTTTTCGATAATTGAAAATCTGTCTTTAATGAATTAATATTAAGTTGCTTAAAAATCTCTATTCCTTTAATTGTATTAACTAATATTAGGCTAACTCCCATATCATCATCGAATTCTGGATTTATAGTGTTAATGGCCCAATGATCACCAATAGTTATATCAGATGATGCATGACCATTTCGAGCTGAACAAGAATAACAAGACGGTCGTAAAGATAAATCCGATAAGAATGCTTTCATATATGCATTTTCAGAGAAAATATCGTCAATAATATTTTCTTGTTCTGAATTAATGATAAGGCTAAAGTTTCTCCATCCTCTTTTTTTATTTCTAAAGCTAATTTCTTTTATTTTTGAAATATTACCATGCATAATTTGGTTTAGATATTTTTTCCATAATAAAGGACTAGGGGCTCCGTGACATAGATAATCTACTGCTATAAGATTAGTATAATCTATTTTTAAAAATCTTTTTAGTCCAGCTATCTGGCATGACGAACCTGTATATAAGACTAATAATCCTTTCTCTAAAAAAGATTTCGCCTGTAGATAAGTTTGTCCTATATCGCACTTTAGATATTTTGATCCTCGAAACTTCCATAAATCATCCTTTGTGTCTATATAATCCATAACTACCCCCCAATTATCATCAAAACGCGCTCCAAATACAATACCACCTTTAGAAAGAGTAAACTCTGCTAATGCAGAGAATATACCCCCAGAAGAACTATTTAATTTTATTTTAGTATCATTATTTTTCGCAGCTAAACAGATAAGTGGTTCCTGTATACTAAAAGGATGTAATTCGGAACATACTTTATCACATAAATTACAATGGATACATTTTTTATTATCTATTTGTGGATATAAAAAGCCTTCAGAGTCCTCTTCCATTGAAATACATTGTCGTGGGCAAATTTGCTTGCATGCTCCACATCCATTGCATTTCTTTTTGTTTTTTGTTACTATAACTACAGCCATTATTGTCGTCCTATTAATCTTTTAATAAATAGTTTTATAACTCTTTGCCAAAAACGAGTTGTAAAATAATTTAATGCATATATAAATACTGTGAAATTTCTAGAAAAAAAAGAAAGTGAAATTAGTGATTTAAATACCTTGCAAATGCAATGATAATTGTCTCCAATTTTTCTACGAGAATTTGTTAAGCTTCCCAAAGTACCATACCATTGAATGTAGGTTAGTTCATTGCTATAATAAATATTTGTTATATGTGAAAGATATTGCGCAACAAAGATTTGATCTTCACCTAAACTAACATCATCTTTAAATTGTAAATTATTACTTTTGATGATGATATTGGAAAAGCACTTATTAGTAACCAAATAAATAGGACTATTGACGATTTTCTCTTTAAAAAAATTATTAAGGCTAATTTTTTTTATTATGGGTTTAACTGCTGCAGCATTGAGTAAATAATCGTTATTTAATTTACTAATTCCTAAAACTCTTGTAATATATAATGCTTTAGAGCTGCTGTTATCATTTAAAAAGGAAAAATGATTGGGAAGGACCCAATCATCTGAATCTATAAAAGAAATCCATTTACCTTGAGCATGATTAATACCATAATTTCGAGCGCTACTAACTCCTCCATTTTTCTTATAATAATAGTGGAACCTGTTATCTAAAAGAGTGTATTTTTTACATATCGTAGCAGAATTGTCAGAAGAGCCATCATCAATCATTAAAACTTCAAAGTCTTTTAAATGCATTTTTTGCACGCTTGCAAGACATCGTTCTAGCGTTTGTTCTCGATTATATATTGGTATTATAATAGATAAAAGCATACATTATGATTTTAGAATTGCTTGAATAAGATTATCCCACTGATTAATTATCTTTTCTATCTTAAAATTATGTGCATTTAAATAAGCATTGTGAGCAATTTTTTTTCTCATAGCATCATTATTTATGAGCTTTATGATAGCTTTTGCTAATTCATTAATATTTTCAGGTGGAACCAATATTCCATTTTCTCCGTTTTTTATTAATTCGTGAGGTCCATTGGGGCAATTAAAAGCAATAGGAGCTAAAGAATATGCTGAGGCTTCTAAAAGTACTAGCCCTAAGCCCTCATGTCGAGATGGCAAGACCAATATCGAAGCTGAGTTTAATACATCCTGAATCTCGGTCGTAGCATTATGTAAAGAGGTATGTCTCAATTTCAAATTATTATAGGTGTCAAAAACATGTCCTGTGTCTTCGCCATTATATCCCCATATTTGAAGATTCCAATCAGGAATAACTGATTCAACCTGTTCCCAGGCTTTTAATAACATATCAAAACCTTTCTCATAAGAAAATCGTCCTATAGCTACTACAGTTTTTGATTCATGTTCTTGGTATATGGGTAGCTGAAATGTCAAAGGGTTGTATATTTGAAAAACTTTCTTCGGGTTCTCATTTTGTTTTTCTATATATAATTCTCTATCTTTTTGAGTCAAAACTACGTGACCATAAGAAAATACTTTTACCTTATTTAAAGCAGAGTGTAAAAATGGCATATTTTCATAATAATAGTACGAAAAATGGTCCCATGAAAGATGTTTTATTTTTAAATTTTTAATTGCTGGAATGGTAGTATTTGACATACCAAGCCCCACATCAATTATTAAATCAAAATGATGTAACGCATAGAATATGTGATTTTTTAAAATCATATATTTAGGATGTCTTTCTGCAAAATTCTTTTCAAATTTCGATATTAATTGATGAGTATGAACTCGGTCGTCAAATTTAAAATATGGCTTATCACCCCATTGACTTAATACATGGATTTCATATCCTTTTGAACATAAGTGACGAGTTATAACTTCACACACTCTTTCAGTTCCGCCACAATTTGAATAATTTGCAATTGAAAAGCATATTTTCTTCATAAAATTAAATTGTTTACTATTCATTATTATTATGTTAGCTAAATTTTGTCAACTTTTAAGCCAATGAAATATTTTAGCTAATTTAATAACAACTCTTTCCATTGTATAAGAAAGCGATTTGATTGTATTTCGTAGTTTAATTTCTCTGTATGCAATATCAATTGCTTTTTTTAATCCTATTTGGGGGTAAAGTTTACGAAATGTTTGATATGTTGGGGGAGGGACACCTGGATGCTGTAATCTTCCGTTTCCACATATACCCTCTAATATATCTCGTTTTAAGGAATAACAAGATAATGAAACTTCAGACCATAATTGTGAAGCTTTGGGTGTATTTATAAGATTTAATGAAACCCCTTTCCCATTTTCGAGTCCAGCATCTCTTTTTAGTCCCCAAAAGTCTGCTAATGTAAAATCTCCACATCGTGCGGCACAAGCAAATTTGCATGAGAAACAATTGGGTCTTAAAGTAAGGCAGCTAAGAAAACCTGTCATAAACGGATCTTTTAACGCGTCAACGACAAATTGTGTTGATTTTTCTTTTGACGAATAATTTCCTAACCTCCATTCATAAACAATTTTCCATGTAACTCCTTTGTTATTAGTTGGTGAAATTTTTGATTTATTTCGAAAAGATACCCATAGATTTTTTTTATCTGACTGAATATAGCTATCTATATTGTCATTTAACATTTTTTGAGAAGGGACGCCATGGCATACAAGATCTACGGTATACAGATTGCTATATTCCTTTTTCCTAAGAAAACTATACAAACCTGCTACTTGACACGGTGTTCCGATAAATAATACTTTAATGTTGTTGGTTAAATCATCTTTGACTTGTTTAAAAATATTACTCAAGTCGCTTTGTACATATTTAGATCCTTTTAGTTTGTCTATATCTGCAATTGAATTTATTCTAATATGACGTATATGCCTTACCTCTTCACCACAACACCCATATACGACTCCTCCTTTATTTAATATGAATCGTGAAAGAATAGTTGCGGCCCCTCCCGATGCAGCAGATAATAAATTTTCATCTTCCTTTTCAGTTACTGCATAACACTCTTGAGGATATCGTTGTATATTTTGATTAATGGCAGGGCATACTTGTTGGCATATTTTGCAGTCTATGCATTTGGTAGAATCAATTTTGGGATAAAGAAAACCATATTTATCTGGAGCCATTGTAATAGCTTGCTTAGGACATATATTAAAACAAGCTGAACATCCCATACATTTATTGGGGGTACAAATTTCTTTCATTTTATGACATTGTTAATATTTTAGCGATTCGGTCAGGTATCTTTTTGACTCTTCAATGAAAGGATTAATGTTGGTTTTCATTTTTTCAAAATTCAGGTTAGGTAAATTTTCAATTAAGTGCAGTTCATTTCTGCCTATAAACCTTTCTGGTGATCCTAACATAGAAAAAAGATTTTCTAGTCGTTTGTTTTGACCTGCATCAGAAGAATCATCAGAAAACCGTTTAAATGTAATAAATGGAGTTCTTAATAACATAGAAAATATAGACCCGTGAAAAGAGTCTGTAAAAACTACAGAAGCACTATCTATTGCTTTCATAAATTCTATTGGACCTGCCGCTATAAATTCATCTGCAAATGACAATGGAAAGGGGTGATTATGGAACGTGTACAAATTTAATTTATGTCTTTTGGAATATTCTTTTACATATTCCATATACCATTGGTTTGTAGATAAGAAATATGCTAAAACAATTGGTCTAGTTTTTTTTATCCCAATAAGATGTCGCCATTTTTCTTCAGAAAGAAGCAAAGTGGGATCAACTACTACACTGCATTTGCGGTGAATTAAACTATTAATTATTTTAGAACCGGAAGGCTCTCTGGCAGACAAATGTATGAATGAATCTATTAATTGGGTAAACTCTGATATATCGCATTTGGGGATAATATCAACTCCTAAACTTGGGGCATAAGAAATTTTTTTCTTTGTGGTGAAATTACCCAAATAAAAGGGGTTATAGGTCACATCCCAATAATTCCAAATTTGGTCACTTCCAAATATAAACTGGTCATATGATTGATTGATTTTAGAAAGATTGTTTATATTATCATCTACGATAAGATTATCTATGATAAATTTTTGAAAAAGAGAATTTGATTTTTTGGCATTTTTTTGATATACGAAATTCTTAGGTAAAAGAGACCTGAGATTTTTTTTTATAATTTGTTTTGTACGTTTGTATTTAGTTATCGGTTTGATAGATAATGGTATTGTCTTATCATTTAAAATATGGTTTTCATATCCTAATGATAAAATATACTGCTGTAATGCATAAGCTTGTAAAAGAGTCCCAAAATTATTATATTTTATCCAAGTTACAGTTGCTGTTTTTTTATTACTTGCCATATAAGAATTAATATTTTATAAGTCTGATTTAATAGTATGAGTTGAAAACGGGAGATAGTTATTGCGGTTGAAATATTTCAGTTGTTGTTTAAATAGCGTTTAAGTTTTGATTTGAGGAATTCTTTCTCTCTTTCTGAGAGACCATAGCAATATATTGATAAACAAGTGCTTAATACAGATGTGACCCCAGTCAATAATAAACGAATAAAGCTTTCCTCCAATAGGAAAAAGGGAATTAATGGAAGAACAGATGAAAATAGTACAACTAATAATATAGGTTTATAAATATTCGTAAAGCAGCTTGATAATGATATTGAAATTTGCCCTTTTAGCATATGCATTCGGGCATATTGACAAATTAGTTCTACAAAAAAGTGTACAATAAAAACGCTATATGCTGGAAATCCAATTTTAAGAAGTATATATGATATAGGAACTATAGAAAGAAGTATACACCCACAAACAATTTGATATTTTTTTATCTGTCCCGTAGCTTGGTTAGCAACAATCATTGGGTTTGCTACAGTATATATTAATGTTGAGCACATTATAATCCGAAAGAAAATAACTGTATTTTCTGGGACTATTTTTAGCCATAGAGTTAGTATGTAATTTGTTTCTAACATAATGGGCATTGTTAATATCAGCATTAAAAAAAAAGAAAAACGAGCACTACGGTACATTAGTTTGTGCATATCATCTAAATCGCCAGCTGCATATGTTTTTATTATTTGTGGGTTTAAGGCAGATTGAAAATTGCCTATAAATTTTTGTACTTGCCCTTGTACTTGAACTGATATTCCATATGCAGCATTTACTACTGGGCCAAAAAAAACATTCAATAAAATATTCAAACCTTGTGTGTATAAAGTACCTGCAAGATTTCCAAACATACTCCATCCCGTAAAAGAAAGAGTTTGGCTTAATAATTCTTTGTCAAATACGCAAAATGTTTTAGATTCTGGAAAATTACGAAATGCATAAATAACAAATATAATCTGATCTACTAAACTAACAATAAAAAATAAAAAGGAATAAATAATAAGTTTATCAAATGGAATTATAACTAAGAGATAGACTATTGCAAGTTTTAAGATGGCATCTAATATACTCATCCAAGCAAAAGCAGACATGCGTTCATGGGCTACTATCAGAGCATTATAAGGTATAATTGTTACACTAAGCATTGTAGAGATAACAGAAAAATGATATACGAAAAAGGCTGCATTCATTCTTTCTGCTGGTATTTGCATTTTATTATAAAAAAGCCAAAGACCAATCGTCTCAGATATAACAAATATTAGCAATGCCAGCATTATATGAGCAGATAATGAGGCTCCAAAAACCTTTTTTATTTTTCCTAAATCATTTGTAGCTAATTCGTATGTTATATTCCGGTATGTCGCACTCAGTAATGCTCCATTAAAAAATGTCATCATTGCAACTATACCACCTACTACATTATTAATACCATAATCTTCTACACCTAATGTATTAAGAATAATTCTAGAGGTATAGAACCCGATGCCCATAAAAATGAACATTCTAAAGTACATTGCTAATGTGTTTTTTGCAATTCTTTTATTATCAATCATTTAGCTTCTATTGTTATTGCGTAATTTTTTGTTGTTATATTTGTCTTGTATTAGAATTTTCTTGATATAATGTTGACTGATATTATTGTGTCGTTCTTTTTTTGATATGCTAGCATCAGGCTTTAACAATTTCAACTTGTGAGGGATATAGTAATCAGTATCCTCTTTCTTTTAATTTTTTAAGTCTACGCTACAAATTTAAAATGACTTTTGCTTTTATAATCAGTTGTATAGCGTCGTGAGTATTGTTATTTGTTGATATAGAATTTGTAGAAGTTTTTTTACTCCTTTGCCTAGAAGAGCTTAAAGAAGTCAAACATTAATCATTTGAATTTTAAGGTTTAGTGTACAAAATATGATAAGAAATTTTGGCAATAATTTATTTTAAGAAGAGTAAATTCTGACCGATATAAATCGGTCAGAATTCTTGGATGATTGTTTTGATATAAAAGAGAATATGTTCGTTCGAATTATTTTCCATATCCATATCCATATCCATATTTCTTACCATATCCGTAGTGTCCGTAACGCCCATATTTGCCGTATCCATAGTAGGAACTCGTTTCGCGCTTGTTCATGTCAATGCCGTTAATTAGCACGCAGGGATGAGGTAATTTACCGTCTTGCTGCAATTCGTTGATCAGTTTAAATTCGCTTTTGGCTGTATAATTGGATCGACATACGTATACACTCAAATCAGCTACGCGAGCGATGAGCTGAGTGTCAGTTACCATGCCGATGGGGGCACTGTCTATAATGATGTAGTCAAAGTGTTGTTTCATCTGTTCTACGGCTTCTTCTAAAGCCTGACGGGCTACAAGCTCAGTTGGATTTGGTGGAATTGCACCTCCTGGCAGGATGTAGAGATTAGGTGATACAGTAGATATCTGACAAAGGCTAAGTAAGTTGGTATGTGTTGGGTCGGATAAATATTGTGAGATACCGGTTTCTTTATGGGAGATATGGAATACTTTATTTAATCCAGGCTTGCGAATGTCAAGCCCCACAATAATTACCTTCTTACCCATGAAAGCTAAACTGCAAGCTAAGTTCGCGGCAGTAAAACTCTTTCCTTCGCCTGAAGTCGTAGAAGTGAAGAGTATTACTTTTTGTCCTTCTTGAAGCATGTATTGTAGATTGGTGCGTACAGCACGAAATACTTCTTCCATCAGCTCATTGCGATTCTCGTGTACAACAATAGCTCCTTCTTCAGTTCCTAGAGTAAGTGGAATGTCACCTACAATAGGTAGTTTCGTAAGACGTTCTACATCTCCACGAGTTTGAATCTTGAACTGAAGTAGACTTAAAATGAATATGACTCCTATTGGAAGGCCTAAACCTAGTACGAAAGCAATCATATATGTTTGAGAAGGAGTCGGGAAAAATTGACCACCAGCCAAAGGTTCGTCAATCACACGGGCATTGTTTGCTGTCGAAGCTAAGGTGATATTGTTTTCTTCACGTTTCTGCAGCAGCATCAGGTAGAGGTTGGCCTGGATTTCCTGCTGGCGCGAGATGCTGAGGTATTCTTTTTCCTGCACGGGGGCATCGCTTACTTTGCCGGCATACTTGCGGGTCTGTGCTTGCAGGGCCTGACGGTTAATAAGCAAGCCTTTTTCGGCAGTCTGGATGGCCCCCATCACGCTGTTACGCATCACGTCGATGCTGGCGTTCAGGCTCTGTACGGCAGGGTTGTCTTCGTGTGAGGTGCGCAGCAGGCGCTTTCGCTCAATCAGCATCTGGTTGTAGTTTTGTACTACGGTATTTAAGTCGCTGTTGTTTAGCCCGATGTTGGCAGGAATTACCTCATATTGACTGTTTTCGCTTAAAATGTGATTCTTCAGGTGATTAACCAAGCTAATCTGTACCTCATTTTCTGCGTAAGCACGTTCGTAACCCGCCTGTTCTGTGGCTGCTTGGCTAGCATCGGCAGTGATGTCAACCACTCCTGCTCGCTGCTTGAAGCTGGCTAGCTGGCTTTCGGTGGAACCTAGTTCTTTGTTGATGATGCGGATGCGTTCGTCAATAAACTCGGCGGTCTTGGCGGCTACCTCGTTTTTATCATTGTTGCCTTCTTCGTTGTAGACTTCTACCAGCTTATTCAGGAAGTCTACGCCGCGAGGTACCTGACTGCCGGTAATGGTGAGCTGAGCAATGGTAGTAGACTTGCTGCTAGGGGATGCTGTTAAACGGCTGCGGAAAGATGCAGCAGCTTCGTTTGGCGATACTATCGTAGCTTGAATCACTTCGGGCACAGGCTGGATGGTTTGCTGCGCAGAATCGGCGGCTGAGAATGTAAATACACCCACAGGGGTGGAGAATACGGCAGGCAGGCTTTCCACGGTCTTCTTCCATTCCTGACCTTCGTGCTCTACCAGCACTTCGTGAAGCTGCTGGTTGCGGAAAGACATCTTTACCTGGGCATAACTCATACGGTCGGCTTCTTCGGGGGTTACCCATATCTTGACGGGCGACTGCTTGTAAAGCTCAGTATCGCGGAACTGACCGGGTACGGAGTAACTTACATAAAGGTCGAGGGCGGTCACTACTTTCTTAACTAGGGTACGTGAACGCAGGATTTCCAGCTCGTTGTCAAAGCTCTGGGTGGAAGAAGTTACAAATCCCAAATCTTCCAGATTAGCTCCGTTGGCTCCTCCCTTGCTTTCGTTTTTAATCAGGACGGATGAATTGACGGTGTAGAGAGGGGTCAGGGTCTTGAGGTAGAAAAAGGCGCCAATCAGGAATACAGCCACACAGCCCAGAATCCAGGGCCAGTACATCAGGAGTTTGATGAAAAACGCTTTATAATCGAAGCCGGAAGTCTCTTCATCTTCCAGCAAATAGTTCTTGGTTTCTTCTGCCATAGGTAAATGTTATTATTATTTGGAAATTGCAAGTATAAGGGACGTAACTGAAGTGACTAATCCTAAAATGGTAATCCACATAGAAGCGTTCCCATTGAAAGTATTGGAACGTACTTTTGCCTTGGTCGGCTTGACATAGACTACGTCGTTCTGCTGCAGGTAGAAGTAGGGCGACTGGGCTACATTGGCCTGGGTAAGGTCGAGGTGGTACACCCGGCGTACACCCGTGGAGTCTTCACGAAGCAATTGCACGTCGTCGCGTACCGAGAAGAGGGTCATATCGCCTGCCTGTGCCAAGGCTTCAAAGATGGTTACCTTTTCCGCTTCGGTAGTATAGGTGCCAGGGCTTCCTACTTCACCCAATACACTGAATTTGTAGTTGGAGGTACGCACCGTGACGTTGGGTACTTCTTTGAGGTAAGGTTGGAGTCTTTCACGAATAAGAGCTTCACACTCACGGTTAGTCAGGCCCATTACCTTAATCATACCCAATACGGGGAAGTCTATGTTACCTTGATTATCTACTAAATAAGCTAATAAATTTGCATCTTGCATACCGGTTGTGCTATTATTCCCGTCATCTTTGTTTTGTCCGATTTTCCGGTAAAAAGGAGCTGAAGCCTCGGGGTCGGTGGTGCTTACCAAAATAGTAAGCTCGTCCTTGGGCATGATGCGGAAGTCATAGAGTTGTCCTTCAAGGGATTCATTGAGCACTTGTTCGTTCTGAAGGTAGAGCGATTTCT
>ERZ773116.1591-NODE-1591-length-20506-cov-3.673610_pt1 | contig 20506 bp, 16 predicted proteins | sample MGYA00580563_ERZ773116 | MGnify/ENA primary metagenome ERZ773116 (study PRJEB29015, sample SAMEA2737864) | human gut metagenome | biome: human gut; feature: human-associated habitat; material: faeces | place: China | collected 2012 ... | reverse complement strand
AATATTCAACCCATCTGATCGAAACCCCATAAACAGCATTATTATGGCGCAAATTAAAAGTACTGAGGCACTTCTGTACTCCAATATCGGCCTGTAAAAGTTTTCCTGGGCGTGCAGGTTGGTCCTTTTTGATTTTGCCATTATAGATTCCCTACATCTTTAAGTGTGTTAATGATTAACTCAATATCGACCTTTGCCCGGTCGGATGCGGCTACCAGAGTTGGCATGTTGAATGCGAAACATTTTGTATTGACTATGGCGCCGGAGGTGACCTGGTATTGAGGAAACTGGTTAAAAAGCTCAGGCGCATTTAACTGCGTCCCGTATTTTTCAACACATGACTGGGTCAGAAAAAAGGTGTTCTGGGTCAAAACCATGAATCGGTTTTTCCGCTTTCTTTTAAACGACCCAGATAACTTAGTCAGAATGTGGTGAAGCATTGTGGCAATTTCGACGTATTCAAGTTCTGTAACTTCACCGCCACTTAGCAGGGTAAAATCTTCCAGTGTCTCCTTCTCTTCTGCACCAGGTTGGTCAACGGCAATAGGAGCCTGAACTGTGGCAGAGTTGGATCGATTAAAGGCTTCTTTCACTGGAGTCGTTACCGGCGGATTTTCATGCTTCTTCTCTGCTTGAGTGTTTACCGCAAACAGACGAGCCAGGGCCGGAGATAGATGGTTCGCTTTCTCCCCGGCGGGTTCCGATTTTATAGGGTCCTGTGATGACACAGGACTTGTTAAAATTACTTCTTTCCCGGTTGTATTGGGAGCTGGTGGCTCACTGGTATCCTCAGGATCATTCAATTTACCGGGCGCAACGACCTGGTCTGTTTCATCATGGAATTCGGCGACATCGCTATTTTTAGCCTCAGGCTGGGGGGGTTCAACCACAGAGTTGTCGGCGACAATAAAGTCAGAATATGCCTCACTATCGCTATCTAGGGTTTCTTCCAGCAGGTGGCCATATTGCTCATACTCAGAAGCAGTGACGGTCTCCGGTTCGGAGTGGGCGTTAATCTGTTCAGCTACCGAATTGGCCTCTACAGCCTGGGGGGTATTCAGTCGCGCCGGAGGGAGATCAAGCGGTGTTTGTGGGGGCGAAACCGCTTCGTTTAATGATGGACTTTCAGGGATTTCCAACGGCTGGTACATTGACGTATCAAAAAGCGACTTCAGCGTAGAAGTGGTTCGGGGTTCCGAGGTGCTCACCTGAATACCAGCACAGTTATCCCCCAGTTGTATCAGGCGTAGATTGTTTACGTCACGGACTATCCACAAACCATCCAGTGATCCATCACGGTACGTCAGCTGGAAAAAGGGCCCATCACAAAATGCCGCCTCATCAATACCAGGGATTAACGCAATAGCAGCATCGAGATTAAGGTAAGGTACGGAATCAATATTAATGACTGCGTTGTGGGGCAGTGGGGCGCTCAGAAGCATTTCATGCAGCTGCTCGACCAGACGCATCTGACTCTGCTCTTCATGTTCCTCTACCCGTTCCTTTTCATCCACGCCGCCTGTTCCGGCTGTATCTGTTGGCGTAGTAACCTGCGGATCAATAATATCGGTTGCTTTATCCGTGCCAGCCGCCTCCACACTTTCTGTGATGGCTTCAGTATTTTCACTGCTTTTACCGTTGACACTGTCGGCATCAGGGCCGTTCACGAGTTTGAGTCCGTATTGTGGAGTATCTTCAATGGCGTCGCTTACGGTGTCCGTTACTCTGGTAACAGACTCACGACCCGGGACCGGCCTTCTGTATTCTGTTACAGTTTTCTGTTCATCAATATAGATGAAATCTTTATTTGCATTAACGCTGAAGAGGCCCGGAACAGAATCCGGGATTTTATATGAGTCAAAAATTAACCCGATCCAGCGAAGTTTCAGGAGATTATAAAATTCCAGCTTACCGATACCGTTTCGGAAGATGCTGGCTATTTCATTTTCCGAGTATGTCCCGGGAATAAAATAATGAACCACACGCTCATCATCGTAAGGCTCAACATAACCCCGTTGAACCAGCGACTCTACTAGTACAGTTTTACCTGCATCCCCCTGTGGGAAGTTGAACTTGTGGGCCGCAAAATCACTAAGTACAAAGTCGAGGAAGGCGTTTTCATTGAGGTAAACTTCACCGTTTACAATAATGATGTGCATGGGTTTGGATTTATAGTTATTAATATTAATACTGGTGAAGTTATGCTTAATGGTACCTATTGCTCTTGCCGCAGCATCATTCGACCGCAGACCCATTATCGGGTCCCTCAATACATTAAGGTCAGTTCCCGTTGAATAATAATCTGAGGTTCTTACACATTTGGACAGAAAGTCATTGCCATCGTTATAGACATTCAGTGCCGTAACCATTTTTGCATAGACGCGCTCCTTTTTGACACGGTCGAGGAATGACATACAGACCGGATCTAATATTCTCTCAAGGAAAACGCTTGACCATATATTATGTTGGTTATGAGTGCGTTTTCGCCAATGTATTTCATATTCGACAACATTGTTTTCACGTGCCCAGTCAAGCAGGCTTTGCGAGCTTGGCGCCCATGTTAAAGTTTCATTCAGATTCAGACTTACTATATCGAGGTCATATACCTTTCCGGCATCATGCACAAGGCCACAGATAAAAGCGGCATAGAGATATACTTTTCGGCGAATGACTTCTTCATCCTGATACCCAATTGGGCGCAATTCAGAATGATTGGCATTTTTTAAAGAAATCATTGCAACTTCCAGGCTATGTGACAACAATCCGCCAATACCATTATGGTGGTGGTTTTCTGAAGCAGGAAGTAAATGAATCCAACGGATGTATTCAATCAATGGTTTTAAAACCAGATTGGTGAAGGTAAAGGCATCCTCACGGATGTCTCCATCACTTATTGCCAGCATCATAGAGATTGAGTGCAGTTTATCTCTGTAAAGAGAAAGAATAGACTGCTCATTAAACGTTTGTATCCCAGCTGGCCGAGTTGGGTACTCAATGAATTTCAGGACTTCAAGATTCGGCTGATCCGGTACAGTGTATTTCTGATCCCCTATAATCTGAGCAAATGGTGAAAGACTCGAAACATCCTTCATCATTAACTCAGCCACATCATTCTCCCTACTGGAGAAGATGCCTAAAACTCTTTGTATACTTAGGAATAGCGCCCTGAAATTCATCAAATAATCCTTATCGGCGTTTACCAGATAGTTCCGCAGCAATATATGCCTGCACGCTTTTGTACTGTTTTACCTTTTCGATAAACTCATCAGGACTGTAAGAACCTTTTACACGGCGCGACACGTTAAGTGTTTTTTTGACCCGTTCGATATACATGTTGAGACTTCGGATAATATTGTGCGCCATTACGTTGTAATCGCTAACCGGCAGCTGACCCAGAGAGTTGAATTTATACATCTGGGTCAGAAGGTTGTTCATTTCAAAGATGTGCTTATAAAATCGCATCGTGTTTTGGTTGTTGAAGTTTAACTGGACAGATTCAAATCTGAACGGAGAAAACTCAGTTGATGAGAAGAATGGATCACTTTCATCAACCTTAATAGTGGCGATGTGGGCCTCCAGATTCTGCTTCATCAAATTGTTTTCGTCGTGCAATTCATTAAACCAGTCCTGAATTGCCTGCACCAATTCAGGGTGTTTTACCGCATTAACCGTCCTGAATAATGATGAAATAGCAATGCTAACATCATTAAAGCCTCTTATTACGGAACGATTCCGTGCCGTAAGAAATCGGTTAAAGTCTGGCGTGCCTGGAGTAATAGTTACTGTTGCCATGCCGTAATGTTCATTTTTACTTTGCGTGGCTCTTCGGCTATCTTCAGGAGTCTGAGAGGAGCGGGCATTTACATCAGGTGTCTTCTGCTTGCTTTCATTAATTGTTACGTCGGTCATTGTGCCACCTCTGATTTTGAGTATTTACGGATTTTGCGTCCCAGTTCGATATACGCAGTATGATAGAACTCAAGTAATTCTCTGTAGGGTTCTAGTACTCCCTCCGTTTTTTCGATCATTTCATATTCCCAGAAGGCATGATTAACAAAGCAGCTTTTCGAATATTTTCCGCTTTTCATCGCAGAAATCCGTTTCGACATATGACTGGGAGACCTGGTTTTAAACGGGCTGAACTTATGCCAGGTGATTGTAACTTTTTTGGCATTACCGATTAATTCAATTTTCGGCGCATACGAACCCAGATACTCACGCTTTAGCGTATTGTTAGGCCGGGGTAAATTAATCTCCAGATGATTCCGTTCTTTCCACTCGATCCAGTAATTTGTGCAAAGGTCTTCAGCTGCCTCCCGCAGAACCTCGATTTGTGAACGCATCAAACTGCGTGATAATTCTAGTGACTTTATTAGTTTCGAATTAGACATGTGGCCTCCTGATGTGAAATCACTATACCGAAGTGGTTTTCATTTTTTTTTCACAAACAGGACTTTTTTCCGTGATTTTTATCGAGAATTTTGAGGTGGGGCTTCAGAGGCGTGAGGAATACAGATAGTGCGCAGCTCCAGATGAACACGGGAACGGCTGAGATGGGCGCATTTAAGCGCGGCAGAAAAGTAACTTTTTCTGCCATGGGTATTTTGAGACCGTGATCTGAAAAGTGCTGTTTTACTTACTAAGTTATACATATATCTAGTGCCACTTTTTAAACAAAAGTGACCCTATGTTTTTTGCGCATAGTGCCACTTTTAAAAAAAGTGACCCTATGTCTTGGCTACATAGGGTCACTTTTCACAAAGAAGTGACCCTATGTCGAGGCTTCATAGGACCACTTTTCGGCAAGAAGTGACCCTATGTAGTAGTCATGTTAATCAATCGGAAAAATATTCATCCTGAATCGTTTTTTTCGCTAATGTTATTGCCGCTTAATGCCGATAACGATTCGGGCTTTGCTATTTTTTTAAGCGATTAAAATTTCGTTAGCAAGCGCAGGGTTTTTTGATAAAATCCTGGTTAGTTTGGTTAAAAAGTGTTACAAGTAAGGCCAATGGATGAATGGTTAGTTTTAAGACTCAAATAGGCAGTATTAAAATTCCAAAAGTTACTTTTCATCATTCAAAAACCAAACTTTAATTTCATGTAGAAGATTAGTACAATTGTATTGACGCAAGGACAATCCGCACATGTCAGAATCAGATAACATAACGCGTAACCTACTCGGTAAACTATTACGTACCGAGATTTCGATTATTCGTAGTTACCGTGCATTCCTAATGTTATTGCCTATTCACGGATCTTCTATGTATCAAACAGGGTCTCCACTCCTGCAACGCCGTCTATTTGGAACCGGGTTTGGGGCAATGGCTGATAATGCATTCGAAGTTGAAACACGTCCCGGAAGTTTCCTCGTTCCACGTTCTTTAGGTAAAGAGATCTCGTGGGATAAATTCTTTATGGCCGTTGTTGATGGTGACACTAACGTTATCCGTGAATATGACAGTGACGATACTGACTTCGGCATTTACAATGCAGGGGAAAAAGTTACTTTGTTGAATGGGCAGGAAGATTGTTATAATCCGAGCAAAATTCAGCAGTTGCGCTCCAAGTGTGTAGACATACAAAATGATTATTTTATGCAGATCTTCTTTATGTCAATGCTTGCACCTGAGTTTGTCAGTATATTTTTTGGATTAAAGCCTGCTACCGTAGATGCAATAAAAGATGTTGGTGTGTCATCACTCAAAGCAATTAACGATGTTGTTCTATTTCCACGAATAATTGCCTTTACACCGGGGTTGGGGGATGATAGTGCAACATTAAAATCTAAGGTGTTTGCCTGGGCATACGAATTATCTGCCGACATTCGTTTGGGTAAAGTTAGTGACGACTTAATGGAACTATTGCGTTACGACACTATGTTTACATGCCACCGTCAGGATGTGTTCAACTCTTTGGCAAATAAAGTGCTCTTGAAGGATTAATAAAAATGGCTAAAGTCGATCAAACTAAAGCTAACATGTTGTTGAGCGCTACAAAAACGATGTCACTTGGTGCGAATAAAAACTCAATAAGAATTCTTTATGGAAGCCATGTTGCAGAAAATATTGATTTCAGATCGGAACCTCAACAAAACGTTAAAAAAGGTATTCGAGGGTGGAGTCGTCGTTCGGATAACCGCAGAGCATTTTCTGCGGTTATTGATGTCGCGGTAAATTACTTCGGTTTTGATCCTATTCATCCGGAATCCAGCTTCCGCAATATTGACTTCAACCGAATCATGAGCGTGCTGCATAACCTTGGGTATTTCGTCTGCGCCCCTGAGGTCAATAAAATCATTGAGATCCTCACGTCAATGAAAGAAATAGAGGAACTCGAAACTTGTGCGAAATGCAAGCGGCCTTACATTGTCCCGTATACCAATGATACTCATTGCCCTCGGTGCAGATTGTCGTCAACGGTGTCTGCAATAGCGAGATATTCTCAGGAGGAGTTAGATTAGCTATTACTTTATGTGAGTGGTTTTAAGCTGAGACCAAAAATCTAAAGACTGCGTCGTCTTTATCTATTAAATCTTTGGCTTGCTTACCGTTACACATGGTTCCTCATGTTGCTGTTTATTTTCAGACGGCTTCCGTTCTGACGTATCTAAAACATACTGTGTTAAATATTACTACCATCCGTATTTTTTTGTCTGCTCTATCCTTCCAACGTTCATTTTCTGTAAGTATAACTAACATGAATTGCCATTCTTTGATTCATTACGGTCTTTGAAAAGTCCAGATTTTATGATGCGCCTGCCAATTTTGTTTCTTATAGGTATTCAATTAAGTATAAATTCCCTTATGCGTTAACCAGCAAAGTACGGGGATCGTTCATAATCTGGATAGTGTTGTCTGAATGACAACGCGAATTTGCATTACTGTACCGTCATATAATTAATCCATTTCTCTCTTACAGACCATGTCTTTACCGGGACACTGTGTTGAACTGTCGTTTTTGGGGCTTTGTCGGAGTCACATTTCTGGTTTTTTAACGCATGAAATCTACTCCGTTATCGAACTCCCGGTGATTTTTTTTATGCCATCATACCTCTATTCCATGAGGAGATCGGTGAATGACTCGATTAACGTTACTGCCTTCAAAGATGTTAGTGCTGATGTCTTTGTTTATAACTGGCGTCCATGCAAATGAAGACCAGACCCTTATCAAAGACACCCCATTTGTGTCAGGACAAGCCTTTAAGAAAGGTTTTTTCTGGTATGACGACCCAGCCCGGAAAACTGAGGAAGAAATTAATGAGACTACGTCTCCTGTTGCATCTTCGTCCCAGCCAGTACAAGAAGAAAAGATTGATCTTAATTCAAAGTGGCTAAAGGACAATATGCCCCGGCTTTTGACTCAGGCAATGGATAATCCGACCCCTGAAAACTTATCGAGGTTTTATACAGCGCAACGTTTAATGTTGGATATCGGTACGCGATTTTCGGATAAGTCGAAAGATTATTTTCTTAAAAATCCAATGATGTCTGAAAAACGAAGACAGCCGGTTGAGAAGGTTGCCTTGGATGCACATCGTACGGTTGTGGAAAAAAACCAGCAGACGGTAATGAAAGATATTTTCACAAGATCCGGGCTCTTTTTCTTTTTCCAGAGTACCTGTGAGTTCTGCCACGAAGAAAGTCAAATCCTCCAGTTTATGCAGAATTACTATTCGGTCGACATTCTCCCTGTCAGCATGGATGGCAGACCATTACAAAATGGGTTGTTCCAGGATTTCTCTGTCCCTAATGCGCAGATTATTGATCAATTCAAAATCCGCGAAGTGCCAACTATTTTCCTTGTGTCGAAAGACGGGTCATCAGCGCAACGAATTAGCGAAGGTATGATCACTGCTGAGGAGCTCAAGAATACTATTATTCTGGCTGCAAAGGGCATGAACCTGATTGATGATGCCTCATTCCAATCCACGTTAGATATTAAGCGCCAATATACCATTGGTGAGGATGGCGTAATTACAGTGAATAAATCAGAAATGGAATCTGACCCGTTCTTATTGCAACGAATAATGGACCAGAAGTTGGAAGGGTACGATATGCCTACAGCGGACCCTGTGAACTACTTGAATGTTGGTGGCAGTTTAGGAGGCCCATATGCGCGCTAACCTCCATGTTTGTGCAAAAAAGTTACTTTTGTCGTTAGCCGTTTGCACGGCGATGATTGCACCAAATGCCGGTGCCGATAATGCCATGCGTAATATTTTCAATGGAATGATGACGACAACCAGCCCGGCCAGTTTTGAAACGGCCACCCGTACCGGTGTGGTTGGCGGCTCTTTTTCCTACCGCACAACAAACGTGAATACCAATTTAGTTTCAATGTCTTTCCCCAAAGCTTCCGTCGGCTGTAACGGCATCGATGTTTTCCTCGGTTCATTCAGTATGATTAACGGAGATCAGTTGGTGCAGGTTGCTCGCGGTATCGCGCAGGGGGCCGCGATTTATGCATTTAATGTCGCGGTATCGGCAATCTGTGCTGACTGTGCTGCGACTATTAATGATATCCAGAACAAATTGCAGGCGTTGAACAAATTTGCCAAAGATTCCTGCAACGCTACTTACTCGTTTCTTTCTGAAAATGTTGGACCACCCAGCCAGTATGCGAATGCGGTCAGTTCCGGCCCAGCTTCAATGCTTGGTACTCTTAATGGATTGTTGTCTGATTTCGGTTCATCAATGACCAAGTCGCCAGAAACTGTGACCTCCCAGGTAAAAGCAAAAGACCCTGAAGAGTTTGCTGAAAAATTCAGTGGAAACCTTTTCTATATGTCATTTATGGACATCGATAAAGGTTCTATGAATATCGGTGGCGTTACTGAATTATCTGGCTACAAACTCGCAGAGCAGTTGATGTCGCTTGTCGGCACTGTGATTATCAACTGGGATGCTAAAGGTGAAAAAGCGGGGATGGAAGTTCGTCCATCGACGATGACGGTATCGGATTTCATCATGGGTCCTCCGGCTGGTGGCTCCATAAAAATGCTCAAATGTTCGCCTGTACCCGATCCTGCTTCAGCGAGAAAGTCGCAATGCCTGGTTATGTCTGAAGTGATGGATGGTGGTTTCAAAGGACTGAAGGATACGATTTCAGACCTCCTAATTCAGGTTCAAACAAAGGCAATCAGCGATGTCAGGATCTCTGATGATGAATTACGCATTATTTCTTATATCGGCATCCCAACAATTCTTGATTCTCTTCAGACTTTTGATGTCCCTGAAGGCTATGCCTATATCCAGGATATCAGTGCAATAGCGGCCACCAGCCTTGTCATTAACATGCTTCGGCAAGTTGAAGCAAAGATCAGCGCTATGAATATCCCCAGTGAATCACTTTCCGGACGGCGGCAGGACCTGACTCGGTTATCTGAAAACCTTAGCAATCAGGTAAAAGCAGCTTACGAGCTCACCCGTAGCCAGGTAGGTAACAGCTCTGATGTCATTTCAGCATGGGATGATCGCCGATTAAAGAGGAAGGCGTTCATGGAAAGTCTTCGTGGCACAGGTAACTGAGGTCTGATATGGATTACAACATCTATACAGTAGGTGATATCGAGTTCGTGTGGTCCGCCCTTAACGGGATTGCCCTGATTTTCTCACAATATACCGGTGTAAAAGCATTTCTCACCACGGCAGCGGTGCTGGCTGGAGCCAGCCTGTTTTATAAAACATGGCTTTGGCTGTTGAACCCGACAAAAGCAGAGGTGCCGATATTTTCATGGATTCTTGGGCTGATTCTTTTTTCGATGGCAATAGTACGCGTGGATGTGACTATTGAATCGGTTAAGTCTGGTGAAATGAGAAATGTCGATGGTATTCCTGTTTTTATCGCGGCGATGGGAACTGTAACCACTAACCTTAGCCAGGGCCTACTCAAAGACTATAAAACGGCGTTTGATCCGCTGGCGCCGATCGACTTTGCCGCAACCACGCTTGATGATGACATTACTCTTGGCCCGATGATTCGCTTCGTTAAATTCTTACAATGGGGCGGGGACAGCCAGGGGTATTGTTCAGCGTTCCCCGAACCAGTTAGCGGATTAGGTGCGATGAACGTGTGTGCGACAGTGCAATCACTGGCCTATAACTGCCTCAAGGGAACACAAAACTCAAGCGCGAAAATCGCTGGGAAAGAAACCATTTTTAACGATATTTTCTCTTCAAATGTCGCGGAAAGCATGGAACGCATTAATCAGGCGATGAAAGGTTCGCTGAAGAACGCATCTGCTAACATCGTGGGTGTGAATAGTTCAAAGTCAGCGACTTGTGAAGAGGTCTGGTCGACCGTTAAACAGGTAACGAGCACCCCGGAGGCTCGACAGACGATTGCTTTGATTGGGCAAACAAACGGTATTCTTACCCCAGAAGAGGCGGGCGGTGCCGCATCCGGATCGAGCTTCACGGATGTAATGGCGTCGGCGAACGGCATGTATGGCAAGGCGATTGGCGCTTATGACGCGACGCTTTCTTTGTTCATCATGAATGAGCTACGTAATGGTGCCAGTAAATACAAAACCCCACTTGGTCTGGCCTCGGATATGCAACTGTTTGAGGCATCATTAAAACGTACGAATACCATGGCATCTCAGGGGCAGCTCTGGCTGCAATTATCTGGTGCGGCAATTGCGTTTCTTGAAATGTTTGCGTACATGGTTGCTCCGTTTGCATTGCTCATGCTGCTTGCACTCGGCGGAAACGGTGTTGCCGCAGCGGCAAAATATCTTCAGTTGATTCTCTTCGTTAATATGTGGCCGATTACTGCGGTGATGGTCAATGCCTACGTGAAGAAGGTGGCAACAGCGGATCTTGATACATGGAGCACACTGAATAGTCAGAGTAACGCGGTGACTTGGATGGGCTTACCAGGGCTTGCCGAAACATATAGTTCTTACTTATCAGTTGCATCAGCGCTCTATGCTCTTATCCCAGTCCTGACGCTGTTCCTGATGACGCAATCCATTCATCCAATGATGAATGCGATGAAAGGAGTTACGCCACCCGCACCTGTGGACTCCAGCCACCTCACGCCGAAAGTGTGGGATGCGCCAAATAGCGGAAAATCATCATTTGGGGATGTTAATCGTACAGCACTGACAAGCACCGGGCAGGGGTTCAGCGGTGGCGGGGCCATGGACTCCAGTAACTTCCGACTCGGTACGTGGAATGCAGGTTCAAGTATCGCGTCAAGCCAGGGACAAGGGGCGGCAATGACCTCATCAGTCATGAGTGCAGCAAGTAATTCATTCCAGCAGGCCTACAATCAGATGAGTGAAGTTGGTCGTTCGGGGCAATCGGGCCAGCAATTTTCCTCGAATCTGCAAAACTTGAAATCATATACAGACCAGGCCGGTGCAAACGTCGCTAATAGCGTAGGGGCGAAGCACGGAATTAATTCGCAGCAATTAGCTGGTGTGGTGTCAAACCTTCTCCTCAATGGAAGTTTGGGACTTGGTGGCGAGGAAAAACTTGGAAAAGGGGGGGCTGGGGGCATAGGTCAGAAAGTGATGGATTCACTAGGTCTGAAAGCATCGGGTACCGTTGGTTCAGGGATCTCAAAATCGAATTCAGGCAGTGATAGCCTCTTAACTGATTTGAATAAAGCTATTACGACTCAATTGTCAGAAAACTCAGGACTTTCTGAACAAATGAGTAAAGCGGCTTCTCAGGTAAACAGTGATCAGTTTGCACAGACCAATGCATTCAAAGAAGCTGCATCAAAAATGAACCAGGCAACACAGACAATGGCCGAAAATCTGTCGACGTCACTTTCAACGAACGCCAGCGCTAATACCGGCATGACACTCGACTCAAGACAGTCTGTCAACCTAGACAGATTCTCCGATTCTATTCGTAATAAAAACTTCAGCGATGATGATGTGCGTAATTTTGCACGGAAAAATGGTCTTGATGAGAATGCGTTTATGGATAAATTCAATTCTTACAATGACACATTTAAGGCCAGCACTCAGTTGGGATCACAACTCCAGCGAACTGATGCGCTGGTGGCAACGACACGCGACTTTAGTGAGCAAAAAATTGCGATTGATACTGCCAGGGGTGAAACGGCTGAGAGCAATAAGCAGGATCTGCGTGAGACCTCCAGCCTGCTTAAAGGGCTGGTTGCTGACTTCGGCGGTAACGCTCAACAGATGCTGCCAATTACCAATCAACTTGACCGAATCACTGGTGATGCATCGGGTATTAATACCATTGCACAGGCGCAGGAGCGCACACCAGACCATGTAGATACCTCCGGCGTAATGAGTGCCGATCGTGTTGCTGACGTAGGGCAAGGTCTGGATGCTCAGGCGAAAGCTGGATTGGCACAGAACCAGCAGAATGCTAATCAACATATTGGCGGACAAACCGAATCAGGTGTTACGCCGTACAATGTGGGCTCGATCAGTAAAGAAGATATTCAGGGCATTCATAAAGGTAATGTAGCTAACTCCTATAGCGAAGAAAACCAAAGTGTTCTCTCGTCGTTGGATAAGAATACCCCTGTAGTGACTAATGAGACCGTGGGAAGAATTCAGGGGGCTGGGCAGGACGTTAAGAACGCCAACCAAACTTTCGACCAGCTTCAAACTGGTATAGGCGGCAAGCATGCTACTTCAGGCATGGGTAATACCAGCGAAAAACTGAATTCTATGTACGGAGATAGCCAGATACGCGGGATATCAAACAACCTCCCGAATTATTTTGACAGGGTTGCAAATGACCCAACCAAAAAGCCGGATGACAAACGGGCGGAGCTGGCCGCACAAGCCGTGTTTACCTATGGGGCCAGTACAATGGCAACCGGCGCTGAGAAAGAACAACTGAAAGCGGATACTCAAAGCCTCCTCACCGAGCTGGGTCACTACAACGTTAGCTGGGGGATGAATGATCTCCAGAGTATCCATGAAGGTTTCAACATGCACAACAAGGCTTCAGGCTCTCTTGATTCAGCAATAAGGGCGAATCTTGGTGAAGGCGGCTCTGGCGGCGGGATCGTTGGCCAACGAACCCAAACCACGATTGATACCCTTGCTGGTAATAAAATTGAGTCCAATACAGAACGTAGTGTGATTGGCAGTACGCTTTTATCGGGCCAGGAGAGTGTTGCCAGAGGGCTTGACGTTATCGGAGCAAAACCCGTAAACGACATGCTCTCAGGTATTGGGGTCCTGACTACGCCCGCATCTTTGGCAAACGATGCAACGAATCCGGTAAATATGCCGAGTTCGTTATTGGGCAAGGTTGGCAACCACCTGCAAATGTCAGATGGTCTGAGCGCGGTGACCAGCCGTTATAAGGATATGGGAAGTGATGGGATCAAGACGTATGAGAGTGCATCACAAAACTCAGAGCGTGCGATTCGTCAGCAACTGACCGATGATCCACGCTTCGGGTCGGATAAAGCAGATGCGTTCGTTAACTTTATGAAGTCAGACCTTAACAATACAAACGAACCGTATCAGTCGAGAATAGAGAGAGCTGAAAACTGGCTGAATGATAATAAGAAGTAGGAGTGAATACTGACTGATAAAAGCCGTGCTCTTTTTGGGCACGGCTTTTTTATGCCTGCATCCGGGGAAAATAACTATTCACGGCAGTGCTATTCAAGGTAAACCACGAATCTGAGAAAAGTACACCGGCTAACTGAGCATTGGATAAGGTTTGTTCAGTTTTAAAACAATGGTCAAACAGGATACTATCTTAATCACGATTCAAATTCTCTTTCCAAATCCAGTTCACTCGCCACCCTAAGAAACGTGAATGCTTACTGGCCTAAATTAAAGTTGAGGAAAAAGTTACTTTTCTGATCGACTGATGCAGTGTTTTTGGTAGATGGCGAATCATGGTTTTTTTTGACGGAGTGTGTGGAAAAGTTACTTTTTTAATAAAAACGGGCCATCAGTAGGTTATATCTGGCTATCAGATCCGTTATGTCCTTTTCTTTAACCCCCGTGTAATAATCCGTACGGATCAGGTGCGGATATTCTGGCGGAAACAGGGTCGTATCGTCATCAAGGCAGATAAAGGCTTTTACCTGGTGCCTGGCCACGAATTCTTCACATTCAGCTGCACGTACCCCTATTCCCCCCGAGGGTAGACACAGGGATGGGGTTGCGCCAATTACCCGGTCTCTGTACGGCGAGCGGAAAAGTGACTTTAGGTAGGTAATACTCCCGCATTCTCTCCATGAGCTTGATATAACGATGAACATTGAAGGACTTGCATCAAGTAACTTCTCAATCAAATACATCCGTTCGAAAGATTCATTCTGACATTTGTGGATTACACCATCAAAATCCAGGAAAAGAACAATATGGATTAATGGCAGAGGTCCCCATAAGCCAGCTGTTGATTCATCCTGAGGCAAGATCCCGTCCAAGTCTTTATTTCTAAGCTTCTGTGGAGAACAGCGTATCTTGCACAGGAATTCGTATATTGATTGGAGCATACCTAACCTCTTTCACGGGACAGTTTCACTCGCTCAGTGATGAATTGTTCACAGCCACGTAAAACAACTAAACAATAAATTGGAGAGTAGGGGGGTAATTTACTCCGGAACGTTTTTTACAATATGTCCGTTGTACTGGGTCTTTGGTTGCGTCCACTGATATAACTCGTCCATGCCATTCCGGCCCTGAATCCGGCGATTGTATTTGACCATGAAGTTAAAGATATACCTCGCCCGGACCTTAGGGGTTTTGCTGTTGTAATCGGCAATCCCTTCAAATACATTACCATTTCGGTCTACAATTTTCCGGTAAAGCCACCAGGTACCTATCCAGAAACTGGCACAGGCGTCATAGGCCAATACCCGCCAGGTAACAGACGGAAAGTGGCCACGTATTTCCGGCAGATTGGACGAATTGATCTGCATAGGTCCAATATCATAAGTGCCATTTTTATTCCGGCTGAACGTTCCCACTTTTCCGCCTTCATTATCAAAAAGCGTAAAGACCAATTCTGCATCAATCCCGAAAAAGCGGGAGGCATCGGTAATGCACTGTGTGTAGACTTCAACAGGAACGGGAATAGGTTTCACATCATCTGCTGGTGGTATAAACACGAGATAATCTCCACTGGAATTACATACTGGATATTCTCCCACATCGCGGGCTAAAAATTTTTACTATAGGGAGGGAATTTTGTCCCTTAAGCGAATTTGGAGGATTTTTTCGCATGATAGTATTAATGCTCCATTAAAGGAGCTGAAATGAATAAGACTATCAAGGCATCATTCTTATTACTGGCATCTTGTACGGCCTTTAGCATGAATGCCCAGACAGTGAAAACTGACGTGCTTCCTGATGCAGCACTGAAGAAATTAAAAGAAGTTGGGCTGTCCATCGAGCATATTGAACCATCCCCAGTAAAAGATATTTATACCGTGATTTCAAGAGAAGGCGTGAGTTACGTCAGCAAAGATGGTGATTACATTTTTACCGGGAGCTTGTTTCATGTTAACGGCAAAGATGTGGAGAATACAACGGAACAGGCGATACTGAAAGGCGTCAGGGAGTTTGCTGCTAAAACAAAATCCATAGAATATAAGTCGGCGAATGAAAAATATCGCCTGGCGGTGTTTACTGATATAACCTGCGGGTATTGCCAGAAACTACATCATGATCTTCAATCCTATCTCGATGCCGGGATCTCAATAAAATTCCTCGCTTTTCCGCGTGCAGGCCTGAACTCCGTGGTCGCGGGGAATATGGCAAAAATCTGGTGTGCGGCCAAACCTAATGATGCGCTGGATGCTGCAATGAGCTCGATATCAATCATTCCGGAAGGACGGCCTGACGCGGCCTGCCTCGATATTATCAAATCGCATTTCCAGGTTGCTTCAACTATTCCGCTTCAGGGTACGCCAACCATGGTAACGCTGTCGGGTAAACCTCAGTTGTTCACCGGCTGGTTGAGCCCGGAAAATCTGGTGACCCGCATGGGCACCGCACAAAAGTGACTTTTCACGACTGCAAGAGGTGATTATGAAATCTGCAATACTGACAACGTTAATGCTCGTGGCGGTTGGCACTCAACCCGTCTTTGCGGCCCAATGCCAGTTCGGGTCCTGCAACGCAGACATTGAGGCCAGCAGTGAACTGCTGGTCTCTGCGGCTCAGACGGATAAAGACGCGGTTTTAAAAAAACTTAATGACGCATCATCCCCCAGCGACGCCATGTCTAAGCGGGTTGAATCGTATCTGAATAATGACAGGCTAAAGGTGAACACCGACAGTACCCGGAAAGGTCCGGGCAATGGAATCGTGAAGCCGACGGATGAGCTAGCGCCGGTAAGGCAGCTGAAAGCCATTCGCCCCGAGCTTGTACAAAACCCCATCACCCAGCCATTGGTTGCCTTTTATGAACGTATGGCCTGAGAGCGCCGTATATCCGCGATTTGGGGGTTAGAAAATGTCGCTCTGGCTCAGCATTGTCACCCGGGCAACGGGATTACCGGATAAGCGGTATTTAAATGATCCGGTGATCTTCCGTTATTACCAACAAAAGATCCAAAAGGCTCCTTTTGCCCTGGTCGGATGGACTCTCTGTTTCCTGGCAACCATCGGTGTGTCGCTGGGACTGGAGCTCTCCAACCAAATATTACTTCTCGTTCTGCTGATTCTGTTTTTACTAATGGTGGTTCTCCAGAGTCGGTACCAGTTCATGCATCCGGAGAGATGCATCAGTGCTCGATTTTACCAGGAGGTGCTGGACGATGCGTCAGTGTCAGATATTCAGAAAGCGCAGTTTGAGTATTTGTTCGTGTCCAAAGTGGATGCAATGACGATCGGTGATCTTTACCGGCTCTATGATTTCAACAGAGGAGGCCGGTAAAGGTGTGGCATGCAGGTGAGAAAAGTCACTTTGCGGTTGGGCGTTGCGGTGCTGGTCATTAGTTCCAGGGAACCGATGCGACATAGTTTCCGGAGCGTAGCGGGGCATCCAGTTTCCCGGCCAGAGCGTCGATCATTGCGGAATACGCAATGCTGTCCGATGGGATTGGCGCATTGCTCTGCATACTGACTTTAAGAACCTGTTGTGCCCCTTTCCCCGCAGGGTAGACTTCCACATCAAGGCGGCGCCAGAAATGCCTCTGTGATATCGTCTCTGACCCCACGATCCCGCTGACGGGTTTATAGTCATAGTCCGTCTGAGTCTGCCCGTGTTTATCTTTTTTCGTTGTCTTCTTCTCGACGACATATCCGGTTATGCCCGTCACCAGCTGTTCACTGTATTGCATATTTTCCTGGGGCATGCTGTAACTGAATCTGAGGATATAGTCGGGCTGATGACTGGAAATTTTAAAACCCTTACCCGCTAATCCACTCGCAAACCGGGCTGCAAACATCCGTGACTGAATATTGTCATCCGGCGCGACAATTAAAAATTTCTTACCTCCTACCGGGCGGGGCAATAAATCGTAGGCATCCACGTCATTTCCGAAATGATATCCACATCCACATAACAGCGTTGTGGCGGTAAGTAAGAAAATATGCCGTAACATCCTACATCCTCTAAAAAGTGGCCTTTAACGAATAATTCCTATTTGCTGTGCCAGTATAATCGAACGCAGGTTAATAACTAACAAGTTGATACACGTAAAGGTGGCTATGACTAAATTAAATTATTTAAAACCAGTGGCGTCTGTTTTAATTTCTGCGGTGATTGCGGCGGTTGGTTCTGTGTATATCACGTCGAATTATTTTAAACCCCAGACTCTCAGCAGCGATGAAATTGGTAAACTAGCCGCCAATTATCTGGTAAAAAACCCCAACTATCTGGTCGAAGCTGGTAAGGCGCTAGAAAATCAGAACACCAGTGCATCCCTGGAGAGTATCATTCCTTACGCCCCGGCACTCTTTGAGACGAAAGAGACACCAAACATTGGTCCCGATAATGCGGCCGTTGCTGTCATCGAATTCTTCGACTATCAATGCCATTTCTGTATGCAGGTAGCTCCGGTTGTGGAATCAGTGTTGAGTCAGAGCAGTGATGTAAAATTCTTCTTCAAAGAATTTCCGATCTTCGCCGGTTCGAAACAAGTTTCTGCGATGGGAGCTGCGACTGGTCTCCATGTTTACCAGACATATGGGGCTGAGGCGTATCGAAAGTACCACAATAATGTGATGAATAGCGCATATGTGTTTTTCAAAAGTCAGCGTGAATTTCAGATCCGGGATTTAGACATGGTGGTGAATAAATCTGGGTTCAACAGTTCATTTGGTGACGGGGAGAAAAACCGGTATGAGAATGTCATCTCGGGAAACATGCAGCTGGGTGAAGCACTCGGGATCAACGGAACACCTGGGTTCATTATTATGAACATGCAAAAACCTGAGGCTGCAACGACATCATTCATCCCGGGGGCTGTCGACGAAGCTACCCTGAAATACGCAATCCAGAAGGCCCGTGGTGGTTAAAGTAGCTTTTCATGCCAGAACTGACCATGCCGGGTAACACTGGCATGGATGTCAGGCTTTTACGACAAGTAGCTCATTCCAGCGAGTGGTATACCGTGGCGACATTGACAGTATGGTCTGCTACCCCCTGAAATCCTGCTGAATCCCTTCCCCAAGCAGGAACAGAGAGCTACGCAGCTCTTTGTTAAACCGATCCATCGCCTTCATAAGCGCTTCACAGCCTCGTTTGGCGGGCCGCTCATCGAATTAGTCGCGATGAGTGGCTCAATGCCGTAACAGCTAAAATCTGGTAAGAGATATTTGTTAGTTTTCTACTAATTGAACGACTACCAGCCTGCCACCTTCCTCTTTTGACAAAACAAATTGAGCGTTATTCTTCAGTTCTATTTTTTCCCCAACCATAATCTGCCGCTTATCCGGTAATGACATTAGTCCTGATATGCCTTCATTTACCAACCACCATTGATCGTTATGGTAAACAAAATAACCAACCCGTTTCCTTTGTGCATCCGTTGTACGTTCATTTGGCGCGATAAGACGATTCACATGCCACGCATAGATAGACTGCCCGCTCCAGACCATCAACCGGTGATCGTCAGGACGATAGCTGCCTTCTTTACGAGAAGAATAAAAATTAAGCACTGGCAACTTACCTTTATACGGCGTACCGCAGTAAGGACAGACCGGCTTTGTCTTACCCGAGAAAACGTACCACTTCTGTTCACATTTCGTGTTTTGGCAGGGCTGTATCAGGTCAACGGTCTTAACCAAGGCACTTTCCCACTCATCGGCGGTAGGGCGTTTTGTGGCATCATGTAAGCCATCGATGAAGGCTCGATCAAACAATGACGTCAGGTAGGGACCCATGATGGTGTAAGGAATTTTACCCGGGTCAGCCCAGGGAAGTGAAAAGGAGGATAACTGACTGATTTTGACTGCATTACTTTTGTCTGTCGGATGTTCAATGAAGAGCGCTTTCTCACCCATTGATAAGGTTTCATCACGCACTTCATCCGACATGTCATGTATTTTTCCGCCACGTAGCGGATGACGGAAAAACAGGTACATGTAGATAAGCACTGACAGCGCATGACGGTCAGTAGTAATGCTTGGCAATACGCGGTTCGGATCCTCTTTGGAAAGATGGCTGGTTTTCACCACCTCCGGAGCGATAAAATCCGGGGTGCCCACGACGTCGGGAGGATACTTTCCAGGAACAACCAGGCCGTCTACGTCAATGATGCAGGCATGTCCCATTTCTGGATCGATAAGCACGTTTTTATAGCTTAGATCGCTGTGACAGAGACCTGCCGCATGCATCCTTCTGACGGCTCTTGTCAGCAGCAGACAGACCTTGAGATAGGTAAGCGTATTGCCTCGTTCACGTGGGTCGAGAAATTTATTCTGGTTGCTGGCGCTGGCAAACCATTTGCCTTCCTTTTCACGGCCTTTTATGCCCAGAAAATCATCGTTTTTAGAGCCGTATTTAAAGAAAAAGTAGCTTTTGTAGGTTGGAACCACGATGCCGATTTTATCCCCATGCTCAACAACGTGGGTCGGCCAACAAAACAGGTCCTTCCAGTATTCACCTCCGGACTGGCCAAAAATGTTTTGCCTGTAGCGTCCGGTGATCATATCAATCCGATCCCGGGCCTGCTCGTTCTGCGGTTTATGATAAAAAGCGACGACGTATGATTTATCAGGCGAAAAGTAAACATCCTTCATCGAGCCCGAACCAATTACCTCGTCAACATACTGGACTGTTTCGCCGTCCTTTGTTTTGCACGTAACGATATTTGCCATATTGATCACCGAAAAAGCGTATCCCTTACCACAACACCGCAATAGTGCGGTCATCATGGTTCCCTGTGGAGAAAAAGTTAAGCCAGTCGCCTAACCTCTCAGGCGCAATACTGGCGTCTGTAAGGACAGGGTTGAGCTCATCAACGAGACGGGTCCATTTTTCGTCACTGCGAAGCCCGTTATCCGTCTCAAACAGAGGGTCTGATACGCCGTCTGTCATGAGGATCAAGTGAGATACATCATTCCATTTACCCACGCTGATGC
>ERZ773116.1564-NODE-1564-length-20773-cov-14.652524_pt1 | contig 20773 bp, 19 predicted proteins | sample MGYA00580563_ERZ773116 | MGnify/ENA primary metagenome ERZ773116 (study PRJEB29015, sample SAMEA2737864) | human gut metagenome | biome: human gut; feature: human-associated habitat; material: faeces | place: China | collected 2012 ... | reverse complement strand
ATAATAAGAAAAGACAAAATAAGTGTATCAGAAATAGAAGATGCAATACAAAGTAGTGCAGATAAAGGAAGTATTGGATTAATAAATTCAATAGCAGAATTATTTGTAAATGATAAAATAACATTAGACCAAGCAAAATCACAAATAGAAGAAAAAAACTTAGAAATATTAAATAGAACAATAATGCAAATGAAAATAAGAAAAGACAGTAACAGAAATTAGAAATAAGGAGGTGCAAAGATGCCTACATATACATATAGAGCTGTAACTAGTTCTGGAGTAGTAGTAAGAAATAGAGTAGAAGCTGCAAGTAAACAAAGTTTATTAAGAGCATTAAAAGACAATGAACTAATGCCAATAACAATAGAACAAGTTTCATATTCTTCAAGAAAGAAAAAGACAAAAAAGAAAAACATAAAAGATATTGAAGAAATAATGCAAAATGTAAATACAACACAAATAAACACAAAGAAAACAACTACAACAAAAGAAAAAATAAGTATGTACTTATCAAAAACAGAAAAAATAACCAATAGAGATTTAGTAATATTCACACAAAACTTTTATTTACTAAAAAAAGCAAATTTTAATAACATACATGCTCTAAAAACCATAATAGAAAGTACAGAAAATGTAACATTTAAAGGAATTCTAGAAGATATCTTAGCAGGCGTAGAAGCCGGAGAAAATATGTATACAACAATGGAATATTACTCAGACACATTTCCATACTTATATATAAACATGATAAAAGTAGGAGAACTATCAGGTTCACTAACAAATGCTTTGGAACAAGCTGTAAACTACTTAGAAACATCAGATGCACTAAACAAAAAAATAAGATCAATACTAGTTCCAAATATAGTACAATTTTCATTAATATTAGTAATGTTAGTTGTAGGAACATTAGTAGCAATACCAGCAATTCAAAATGTATATGATGAAATTGGATCAACAGACAAATTACCAGCAGCCACAATATGGTTTCAAGGAGTAATAAATGGATTGATGCACTACTGGTATATACCAACATCAATAATAATAGCAATAGTTGCAGGAATAATATTTTATATTAACACACCAAAAGGAAAATACAATTTTGACTACTTTAAATATAAAATGCCAATATTTGGTCAACTAATATTTGCTCTAGATTTCTCAAGATTAATGAAAGCTATGTTATTAAACCTAAAAAATGGAATGAGAATACAAGACGCAATAGAAGTAAGTAAAAACGTAGTACAAAACTATGTAATGTTATCGATAGTAGAAACATCAATGAACAACATATTAATAGGTGATTCATGGATAGAACCATTTGAAAAATCAGGATTAACAAAATCAATGATGACAGAAATGCTAAAAATAGGTATGCAAACAGATTTAGCAGAAATGATGGAAAAATTAGTAGAATATATGGAAATAGACATAGACAATATATTAGAAAAGGTAATGAAAGCATTACCAGAAGTAAGTTATTTAATAGTAGGAGTAGTTTTAGTATTCTTCGTATTAGTAGTACTTGCACCATGTATTCAAACATATATGGGAGGATTCTTATTCTCAGCAGCAGGATTAGCATAGAAATGTTAAAAGAAAAAAGAGAAGGGGAAAAAGGGACGTCCATTTTTTCCCTATTATTTTTTCCCTATGAACTTGTTCTTCACAGACATATATAATAAAAAGAAAGAGAGTAATTATGAAAATAGGAATAGACTTAGGTGGAAGCCATATTGGAGTAGGAGTAATAGATAATAAAAACTTCATTATAGAAAAAGTAGAAAAAAGACTTTTAAACAAAGACAAAAAAGATATAAAAAGCATAATCGAAAGTTATATAATAAAAAATGTAAAAGAATTTTCATCAAAATACAAAATAACGGAAATAGGAATAGCAGTACCAGGAACAATAAAAAAAGAACAAATACTAAAATCAGTAAATTTAGGAGTAAAAGAATATAACTTAGTAGAAAATTTAAAGAAAGAAATTCAATTACCAATAAAAATAAGAAATGATGCAAAATGTGCAGCACTTACAGAAAATACAATAGGAGCTTTAAAAGATTATAAAAGAAGTTTATTTTTAACTTTAGGAACAGGAATAGGTGGAGCAGTTATAATCAATGACAAATTACTAGATACAGGTGATTTGCCTGGATGTGAATTTGGACATATGGTAATTCAAAGAGATGGAATAAAATGCAATTGCGGAAAACAAGGATGCTTTGAAAAATATGCTTCAATGAAAGCTTTAAAAACAAACTTAAGACAAATCTTAGGTGTAGATGAAAAAATAAGAGGACAAGAATTACTAGATATTATTAGAAAAAATCCTAAAGATGAAAAAATAAACAAAGTAATAGATGAATATATAGAATATTTAAGTATAGGAATATCAAATTTAATAAATATATTCGAACCAGAAGCAATAGGAATTGGTGGAAGTTTCGTTTATTTTTCAGATGTATTATTAGATAGATTAATACAAAATATTATTAAAAAACAATATTTATTTAATAAAAGGGAAGAATTAATAATAATACCAGCAGCACTAGGGAATGATGCAGGTATTATAGGAAGTGTTTTGTAGAAAAGGAGATTTTATATTATGGATATAAACAACAAAAAAGCAACAAGGCAAAGTTATGGAGAAGCATTAGCAGAATTAGGAAAAGAAAATCCTAATATTGTAGTACTAGATGCAGACTTATCAACAGCAACCAAAACAAACATATTTGCAAAAGAATTTCCAGAAAGATTTTTTGACATGGGAATAGCAGAACAAAATTTAGTATCAACAGCAGCAGGAATGTCAACATGTGGAAAAATACCGTATGTTAGCACATTTGCAGTATTTGCAGCAGGAAGAGCATATGACCAAATTAGAAATAGTGTATGTTATCCAAAATTAAATGTAAAAATATGTGCAACACATGCAGGAATAACAGTTGGAGAAGATGGAGCAACACATCAAATGATAGAAGATATATCACTAATGAGAACCCTTCCTAATATGACAGTTATATCAACCTCAGATGATATACAAACAAAATGGGCAGTAAAAGAAATAAGCAAAATAAATGGACCAGTATATTTAAGATTAGCAAGACTTTCAACACCAATAATATACAATGAAAACCAAAAATTTGAAATAGGGAAAGCAGTTCAAATAGGAGAAGGCACAGATGGAACAGTATTTGCAACAGGAGTAACAGTTGCAGAAGCAATAAAAGCACAAGAAAATTTAAAACAAAAAGGAATAAACATTAGAGTTGTAGATGTTCATACAATAAAACCAATTGACAAAGAAACAATAATAAAATGTGCAAAAGAAACAAAAAAAATAATCTCAATAGAAGACCATAACATAATAGGAGGACTAGGTTCAGCAATATCTGAGGTGTTAACAGATGAATATCCATGCAAACTTATTAGATTAGGAATAAAAGATACATTTGGAAAATCAGGAAAAGCGGAAGAATTAATGAAATATTTTGGAATTACTGCAGATGATATAGAAAAATTATTTTAAAAAATAAAGTCCATTAGTTATTTAGGAGGAAGTTAGAATTATGAAAAAATTTTTGAAAAATAAAAAAATAATTATATATGTGCTAATAATATTTTTTGTGATTTTACTAGTAGCAATTTTAAATAATAATTTTAAAATAATAGAAAAAATAACTAATGGAAAATTGCAAAATGCAGACAAGGAAACAACAGAACCACCATTAATATCATATCAAGTATATGATAATAGTAATGAAGAACAAATAAAAACATTAGTAACAGTAAATAATAGCAATGGAGTTAAATATGTAGAATATCCAGATGGAACAAGAATTGAAGCAAACAACAAACAGAAAGTTTCATTAGATTATAATATGGCAAAAGATGAAAATTATACGTTCAAAATAAAAACAGCAGATAATGAAAATGTACAAGAATCAACAGTTTGTGCAAATGATGAATTTATAAATAGCAATGGGATAAGTATATCAAAGATAAATCAAGAAGAGGGGTATGAAGTTTTAGAAATAGCAAAGCAAAATAATGTGGATGGGTACAAAATATATTACCAAATAGGAAAAAATGGAAATTGGGTAGAAGGTCAAGGAAAAATAGGATTAGTAGATTATGATTTAGTGACAAATAATTTAATTAATGAAGATAATACAGTAACAATAAGTGCAAAAATAGAGAACCCAACAAATAAAAATATAGTAACAATATCAAAAAAATATAGTGTAAATACAAATTCAACAACAAATTCATATGAAGCTGAAAGTATATTAGATGTGTTAAAAAATGAAGAAATTAATACAGGATTATATAACCTAACAGTAAAAGATGAAAAATATAATTTAAGAGTATATTCATTTGATGGAAATTTGAATATAAAAACCAATACAACATTTGGAACAGAAGAAGATGTAGCAACAGCATCAGAATATGCAAAAAATATGATAGTATTAAAAGTAAATGGAGATTTAACTATAGATGAAGGAACAACATTAACGGCTTATGCAAGTAAAGACGGTTATGGTGGACCAAAAGGAATGACAATTTATTGTACTGGAACGTTAACAAACAATGGAACAATAGATATGACAGCAAGAGGAGCAAAAGCAGTAGGTCAAAATGTATATTTGTTTAAAAATGCAGACAATACTTATGAATATGTTCCTGCAGTTGGAGCTGATGGTGGAAAAAGTGTTGGTGGATATGCAATTGATAGTGATGGAAATGATGGAATAAATGGAATTAATAGACAAACTGGTGGAGGGGGATCCGGTAGTTGTTATCAAGGTCGTTATACAACTTCTTATTCTGGAGCAGGAGCTAAAGGAACATCTTATTCAGGTGGAACAGGAGGTGGATCTTGGTATGGATACAGCACTGGTAAAGCAAATGATGGTGATCCAAATCGGTGGACAAGGTGGGACTTCAAGAGGAAATTCTGTTAAAGATTCATCAACAGGAGTTGGAAATCCAGGAAATAATAATGGAACAGGTGGATTGCTAGTAATATTTGCAAATAAAATAAAAAACGAAGAAAATATATTATCAAATGGTATAGGAGCTGCATATACTGAGGAAACTGCTGGTTCATCAGGTGCAGGCTCAATAAATGTATTTTATATAGATGAATACACTAATACAGGAACAATAGAAACAAAAGGATTTGCTACAAAAGGCTATCTTCAAACTGGAGGAGCCGGAGGCACAGGTTCAATCTCAGTAGGACAACTTCTAAACGGAATATACACAAGCATGTATAAAAATTATTAAATATAAAAGAGAGGATAAATTTTGTTATGGTAAAAAATAAAAAAATTGTTATAGGGATAATATTAATAATAGTAATAATTGGATTTATCCTATTAAATAATAATTTTAAAATAATAGAAAAAATAACTAATGGAAGATTACAAAATACAGATGAAGAAACAGAAGAACAGCCATTAATATCATATCAAGTATATGATAATAGTGATGAAAGCAAGATAAAAACATTAGTGAATGTAAATGATAATAGTGGAATTGAATATATAGAATATCCAGATGGAACAAAAATATATGGAAACAGTAAAAAAAAAGTTACACTAGATTATATTATGGAAAAAAAGCAAAATTATACATTTAAAGTGAAAACGAAATCAAATGAAAGTATACAAGAGAAAACCATTTGTGCTGATGATGAATTTATAAATAATAATGGAATATATATAGCCAATATAAGCAGTGAAAATGGCTATAAAGTAATAGATATAGAAAATAGAACAACCTTAACAGGATTTAAAACATATTACCAAATAGGAAAAAATGGAAATTGGACAGAAGGAACAGGAAAAATAGGATTAACAGATTATGACTTAACAAAAAATAATTTAATAAATGAAGATAATACAATAACAATAAATGCAAAAATAGAAAACCAAACAACCCAGAATGTAGTAAACGTAACAAAAAAATACGAAGTAGAAACTAGCTCACAAAACAATTCATATAATTCAGAAAGCTTATTAAAAGCTTTAAAAAATGATGAAATAAGTACAGGAACATATAAAGTTACTGTAGAAGATGAAACATACAATTTAAAAGTATATTCGTTTAACGAAGATTTAAATATAAAAGCAGATACAACATTAGGAACAGAAGAAGATGTAGCAACAGCATCAGAGTATGCAAAAAATATGATAGTATTAAAAGTAAATGGAGATTTGACAATAGATGAAGGAACAACATTAACAGCATATGCAAGCAAAGATGGATATGGTGGACCAAAAGGAATGACAATTTATTGTACAGGAACTTTGACAAATAATGGAACAATAAATATGACAGCAAGAGGTGCAAAAGCAGAAGGAGAAGATGTATATTTATGGAAAAACACAGACAATAGTTATGAATACGTTCCGGCAACTGGTGGAATTGGTTCCAGAGGACAGAGTGGAAATGCAGAAGCTGGAGCTTCTGGCGTAAAGAGACAAACTGGAGGAGGCGGAGCCGGAGGATCTGGAGGAAGCCGGATCAGCAGGAACATCTTATTCTGGTGGAACTGGAGGGGGAGGATGTTATGAATATAGTGGTGATACCGAATTAGACGGAAAAGGAAACGGAGGAGCTGGAGGTAAAGCAGGTTCTTCAAGACATGCAGGATGTTCTACAGGAGGCGGAGCCGGAAATCCAGGAGGAAAAGGCTTAAATTGGCATGGAGGAGATGCAACAAATGGAACAGGTGGATTGTTAATTTTAGTTGCAGATAATATAGAAAATAATAATGTTATTGAAGCCAAAGGTTCTAACGGAGGAACGTCAAATAATAATAGAAACTTTGAAGCTGGAGGAGGAAGTTCAGGAGGAGGTTCTATAAATATTTTTTGTAAAAATAGTATAAAGAAAGGTACAATTACAACTAACGGAGGAATAGCTACTTATGGATATGATTACGGAAATCATTATGGTGGTGCTGGAGGCACAGGTTCAATCTCAATAGGCCAACTTATAAATGGAACATATACAAGCACATATACAAATTATTAAAACAAATAAAAATATTTAGATTATAGAAGAAAGGATAATTTTAATTATGAAAAAAATATTGAAAAATAGGAAAATAATATATATATTAATAATAGTAGCGATAATTGGAATTATCCTATTAAATAATAATTTTAAAATAATAGAAAAAATAACTAATGGAATATTACAAAATGCAGATGAAGAAACAGAAGAACAACCATTAATATCATATCAAGTATATGATAATAGTGATGAAAGCAAGATAAAAACCTTAGTGAATGTAAATGATAATAGTGGAATTGAATATATAGAATATCCAGATGGAACAAAAATATATGGAAACAGTAAAAAAAAAGTTACACTAGATTATATTATGGAAAAAAAGCAAAATTATACATTTAAAGTGAAAACGAAATCAAATGAAAGTATACAAGAGAAAACCATTTGTGCTGATGATGAATTTATAAATAATAATGGAATATATATAGCCAATATAAGCAGTGAAAATGGCTATAAAGTAATAGATATAGAAAATAGAACAACCTTAACAGGATTTAAAACATATTACCAAATAGGAAAAAATGGAAATTGGACAGAAGGAACAGGAAAAATAGGATTAACAGATTATGACTTAACAAAAAATAATTTAATAAATGAAGATAATACAATAACAATAAATGCAAAAATAGAAAACCAAACAACCCAGAATGTAGTAAACGTAACAAAAAAATACGAAGTAGAAACTAGCTCACAAAACAATTCATATAATTCAGAAAGCTTATTAAAAGCTTTAAAAAATGATGAAATAAGTACAGGAACATATAAAGTTACTGTAGAAGATGAAACATACAATTTAAAAGTATATTCGTTTAACGAAGATTTAAATATAAAAGCAGATACAACATTAGGAACAGAAGAAGATGTAGCAACAGCATCAGAGTATGCAAAAAATATGATAGTATTAAAAGTAAATGGAGATTTGACAATAGATGAAGGAACAACATTAACAGCATATGCAAGTAAAAATGGATATGGTGGACCAAAAGGAATGACAATTTATTGTACAGGAACAATAAATAATAATGGAACTGTAAGTATGACAGCCAGAGGTGCAAAAGCAGAAGGAGAAGATGTATATTTATGGAAAAATTCAGATGATACTTATGAATATGTTCCAAAAGATGGAAGCGAAGGAAATGGAGTAGATAGAGCAACTGGAAAAGGAGCCCAAGGTTCTGGTGGTGGAGGCGAAGGAGCAATAGGAACATCTTATTCCGGTGGAGCCGGAGGTGGAGGAAATAGATTAAGTGGAGGAGCAGAAAAAGCATCACCAAATGGCGGAAAGGGTGGAAATGCGGTATGGAGTAGTAATGCGTCTAAAACCGGAGCCGGAGGTGGAGCTGGAAATCCAGGAGGAAATCCATACGGTCCAAATGCCAATAAAGGAGAAAATGGAACAGGAGGTTTGTTAGTAATGTATTCTAAAAACATTACTAACAAAGGAACAATAGAAGCAAATGGAGCTTCTGGAGGAAGTGCACTAGAACCAGGAGGAAATTCTGGAGGAGGTTCAATCAATATCTTTTATAATGAAAATTATACAAATGATGGAGAAATAACAGCAAATGGAAAGACAAAAACATCTGTAGGAGTAACAGCATATACAGGTTCGATATCTATTGGAAAAATAGAAAATAATAGCTATTCTAGCACATATACAAATTATATAAAAACAGAAATACCATCAAACACAACAGGAGAGTTTGATTATACAGGTTCATATTCGAAATATAAAATTAAAGAAACAGGATATTATAAAATAGAATGTTTTGGGGCTAATGGCGGATATGCAGTAGGAAATGGTACTATTAGAGGAAAAGGCGGAAAAGGAGGATATACATCTGGAATAATCCAATTAAACCAAGGAGAAACACTATATGTATATGTAGGCGGACATGGAACTGATGCAGTAGCTGGAAAAGATTCAACAAATGGTTATAATGGTGGAGGACTTGGAACAGAGGATCATTATGATGACGATGCAGCAGGCGCAGGAGGAGGAGCAACAGATATTAGGTTAATTTCAGGTAAATGGGACAATTTTAAAAGCTTAAAATCTAGAATAATGGTTGCAGCACGGTGGCCGGAGGTGCTTCTTGGAATACATCAGGAGGTGCCGGAGGAGGCTTAAGTGGATTAACAAATAGAGCACGTTCAAAACCAGGAACGCAAACATCAGGATATAAGTTTGGTATAGGTCAAAATGGATATGGAACAGGAGACTCTAATGGTGTTGCTGGTTCAGGTGGTGGATACTATGGAGGTACAACAAGTAATTATGCTGATGGCTGTGAAGCAGGAGCAGGTGGTTCATCATTTGTATCAGGATATGAAGGATGTGATGCGATTTCTAAAGAATCAACAGAAAATAATATAATTCATACTGGACAAAGTATACATTATTCAGGAAAAAAATTTACTAATATAAAATTATTAGATGGAAATAGTAGCGAAATACCTACAAGAAAATCTGCTGATGGTTATGCAAGTATTAAATTTTTAAGTACAAGCCTGGATGAAGCAATTCAAAAAGATAATGAATCTAATTAGAAAGAACAAAAATAGAAAAAAATAAAATAAACCCAAATTATTAGACAAAAAAGTTTAATAAGGAGGGTTTATTTTTTATTCCCAAAATGTCAAAAAATTCTAGTGAATTTTTTGTGAAAACTATTGCAAAATTACCATATTATTGATATGATTTAGAAGAGAAAAAATAATCAAATAAAATGGAATAATTTACAAAAAATAAAATAAAAAGTGAGCAAAATCACGAAAGGAAGAAAATAAAAAATGATAGAATTTAGAAACGTATCAAAAACATATGACACAGGAACAAAAGCCGTAAAAAATGCAAACTTCGTAATAGACAAAGGAGAATTTGCATTCTTAGTAGGAACATCAGGAAGCGGAAAATCAACACTTATAAAACTAATACTAAAAGAAGAAGAACCAACATCTGGAAACATAATAATAAATGGTAAAGACACAACATTTTTAAAACAAAGCAGAGTACCATATTTAAGAAGAAGTATGGGAGTAGTTTTCCAAGACTTTAGACTATTACCAGATAAAACAGTATATGACAACGTTGCATATGCAATGTACATAGTAAGAGCAACACCAAGACACATAAGAAGACAAGTACCAATGGTATTATCACTAGTAGGACTAAGCGGAAAAGCAAAAATGTATCCAAACGAACTATCTGGTGGAGAACAACAAAGAGTTGCATTAGCAAGAGCATTAGTAAACAACCCATCAATGCTAATAGCAGATGAACCAACAGGAAACTTAGACCCAGACACAGCATGGGACATAATGAATTTATTAAACGAAATAAACATGAGAGGAACAACAGTAGTTGTTGCAACACATGCTAAAGACATAGTTGACAAAATGAAAAAAAGAGTAATACACATAGAAAAAGGCACTATAGTAAGAGATGATAAAAAAGGTGGTTATGATTGTGAAATATAATATATTTGGATATTTAATAGGGGAAGGATTCGGAAACGTATTCAAAAACAAAAAATCAACTGGAGCATCATTAATGATAATGTGTGCAACAATGATAATATTTGGAATATTCTTAATTTTAGGAGAAAACATAAATCATTTTGTAGACCAAATAAAATCAGAACAAGGATTTCAAGTATTCTTAAATACAGATGCAACAGAAGAAGAAATTGTAGAAACTGGTGAAAAAATAAGAGCATTAAATGGAGTAAATACAGCAGAACGTAAAACAAAAGAAGATGCTCTAAACATTATGAAAGAAAGACTAAAAGATAAAGATAATGTACTAGATGGATTTAATGTAAAAATATTTTCAGAATCTTATGTAGTAACATTAACAGACTTAAATAAAAGCAAAGAAGTACAAAATGAAATATGGGATTTAGGAAATATTAAGAAAATAACAAGTAGTGACGAAACAGTAACAACATTAATAAATCTAGCAAATGGAATTAGAATTGTAACAGGAGTAATATTGCTATTATTAATTTTTATATCAATATTCATAATTTCAAATACAATAAAATTAACAGTCCATGCAAGAAGAAAAGAAATATCAATAATGAAATATGTTGGAGCAACAAATAACTTCATAAGATGGCCATTTATTGTAGAAGGTATGATAATAGGAGTAATTGCAAGTTTAATTTCTATAATACTAGTAGGTGGAGCATATAGTATTTTAGCTCAAGAAGCAGTAAATATAAAATTTATGCAAATGATGAACATGAACTTAGTAAGCTTTAAAGATATGCTTTCATCAATAATAGTTGTATATATGTTATTAGGTATAGGTATAGGAGCTTTAGGAAGTGTAATCTCAATGAGAAAATATTTAAAAGTATAAGGAGTAAACATGCGTAAAAATTTATGTATTGTTTTAATCTTACTTATTTGCTTTACAACAACATTTACATACATAGTAAAAGGAACAGATGAGGAAGGAAATTCAAATACAACTACATCATCTACAGATTTACAAACACAAAAAGAATTATTACAAAAGCAATTAAATGAGGCAAATGCAAATTTATCAGAAATAGAAACAGACATATCTGATAATTTGCAACAAATTCAAAAATTAGATGAAAGAATTTCAAAATCAGAAAGTGAATTAGAAGAACAAGAAAGTAAGATTACAGAACTAAAAAATTCTATAAACGAAGTAGAAACAAAATTAAATGTAGTAACAGAAAAGTATGAAAATCAAAAAGAATTGTTTGAAGAGAGAATGGTAGCAATGTACGAGGCAGGAGAAACCCAATATTTGGACTTATTGCTAAAATCAAACAGTATATCAGATTTTCTATCAAGCTATTACGTAATATCAGAAATAGCACAATATGACAGTGAATTGCTTCAAGATATAGAAGAAAAAAGAAAAACAATAGATACAGAAAAACAAAAATTAGAAAATCAAAAAAACGAATTAGCGGTAATTGTAGAAAGTCAAACAAAAACAACAAGAACTTTGCAAAATACAAAAAAATTAAGAGAAAGCTTTTTAGAAAGACTTTCAGACCAAGAACAAGAAACACAACAACAAATAGATGAATATAACAAACAATATGAAGAAATAAACAGACAAATAATAGCCTTAGTAGCAAATGGAATAGACAGTAACTACATAGGTGGAACACTAGCTTGGCCGGTTCCGGGTTATACAAAAATAACATCAGAATATGCTATGAGGGTACACCCAATAACAGGAGTTTATAAATTACATACAGGTGTCGATATTTCAGCACCAATGGGAGCAAATTTTATATCAGCAAATGATGGTATAGTAGTAAAGGCAGAAATGAATTCAGCATATGGAAATATGGTAATAATAGACCACGGCGGAGGAATCTCAACATTATATGCACATGGCTCAGAAATTTTAGTTACAGTAGGTCAAAGTGTAAAAAGAGGAGATGCAATATTAAAAGTTGGTTCAACAGGCTATTCAACAGGACCACATGCACACTTCGAAGTAAGAATAAATGGTGTAACAACAAATCCACTTCCATATATAACAAATGGACTAGTTCCAGGAGAAGAAAACACAAGTAATCAAAATACGACAAACCAAAATACAACAAATTAAATTTAGGAGGAACATATGAAAAAAATATGTAAAAAAGTATTAGGAGCAACATTAATAGCAGTACTTTTAGCAAGTTTTAATATGTCTTTGGCGGTATCGCAAACAGATATCAATAACCAAAAAAGTCAACAACAAGAAAATAATAACAAAATAAAAGAAACAGAACAAAAAAAGGAAGAAGTCAAAGAAATAAAAGATGAAACCTTAAAAGAAGTTGAACAATTAAATAGTCAAATAACAGATTATCAAGGACAGATAACCTCATTAGATGCACAAATAAGTGATGCAAATGCTAAGATAAAAGAACAAGAAACAAAACTTGCTCAAGCAGAAAATGATTATCAAGAACAACAAGATACATTAGAAAAAAGAATAGTTGCAGTATATGAATCTGGAGAAACATCATATTTAGATGTATTATTAAGTTCTGAAGGACTAACAGATTTTATATCAAATTACTATTTAGTATCAGAAGTAACACAATATGATACAGAAATGTTACAAGAAATACAAAAACAAAAAGAAGAAATAGAAAATGCTAAAAAAGAAATAGAAAACAGTAAGAACGAATTAACAACAGCAAAAGCAAGCAAAGAAAGTGTTGCAGTTCAATTAAAAGATGCAAAAGCTCAAAAAGATGCAAAAGTTTCAGCATTATCTGCAGAAGAACAACAATTACAACAACAAATTGCAGAATTACAAAAAGATAATGAAGCAATAGATAAAGAAATAAGATCAATGCAAGCACAAATAGAAGCTGCAAGAAAAGCTGCAGAAGAAGCAAAGAAAAACAATAACAATTCTAATTCAAATTCAGGTTCAAACAGTGGAACAAGTTCAGCAGGTTTCATAAGACCAGTTAATAGTTATATAACAACAGGAATGTATTACTCATCAGGAAGTTACCATGGGGCAGTAGATTTTGGAGCAGGTGGAGTAAGTGGAATGCCAATATATGCGGTAGCTGATGGAGTGGTAATGAAAACAGCAGCTTTAACAACAAGTTATGGAAATTATATAATAATATATCATCCATCTAGCAACTTATTTACATTATATGCACATGGACAAGCTGGTTCAATAAGTGTCTCACAAGGACAAACAGTAAAACAAGGACAACAAATAATGAGAGTTGGAAGCACAGGAAATTCAACAGGACCACATTTACATTTTGAAGTAAGAACATACCCTGGTTACTATAGCAATAGAGTAAATCCTGCAAATTATTTACCATAATAAAAGCACAAGAATTATCATAATCAAAATTAAAAAGAATAAATTAAAAAAGAAAAGTAAAACCGAGCGGATGATAATCCGCTCAAAATAAATTTATGGCATATCAAAAGAAGGGAGGTTATATTAGCATTTGCTAATATAAACAAAAATGGACAAAGAAAGAAAAAATAAAATTTATAAAATTATAATGATTGTAGTAATAGCAGTATTTATAACATTTATGGTTACATCAATATCATTATATACGTACTTCGTGAACAACCCAATATCAATAACATCAAAAAGTTCATCAAGTAGTAAAGATATTGCAGGAACATTACAAAAATATAAAGAAATAATTGACAAATACTATTTAGGAGATGTAGATGAAGAAAAACTAAAAGAAGGAGCAATAAAAGGCTATATAGAAGGATTAGGAGACCCATATACTGAATATATTTCAGCAGATGAAATGGAAGATTACCTAAGTGACACAATGGGAAATTTCGTAGGAATAGGAATTTATATGGTTAAAAACACAGAAAAAGGAAAAATTCAAGTTTTAGCACCAATAAAAGGAAGTCCAGCAGAAAAAGCCGGAATACAAGCCGGAGACCTAATATTAACAGTAGATGGAGTAGATTATAGTGCAGATGAAATGACAATAGCATCTAATAAAATAAAAGGTGAAGAAGGAACAACAGTAACAATAGAAGTATTAAGAGGAACAGAAACAAAAAAATACGAATTAAAAAGAGAAAAAGTAAAAGTAAATCAAGTTGAAGGAAAAGTACTTTCAAATAATATAGGTTACATTAATTTCACATCATTTGATGAAACAACAGCAGATGACTTCAAAGCAAAATTTGAAGAACTAAACAAACAAGGAATAAAATCACTAATAATAGACTTAAGAAACAATGGTGGTGGAATAGTAGACCAAGCATTACAAATAGCAGATTATGTAGCAGACAAAGACTCTGTATTGCTATATGAAGTAGATAAAAACAATAAAGAAACAGTAAAAAAAGCAAAAACAGACCCAATTATAAATATGCCAATAATAATATTAACAAACGAAAATACAGCAAGTGCTTCAGAAATACTTGCAGGAGCATTAAAAGACTTAGGAAAAGCCAAAACAGTAGGAACAACAACTTATGGAAAAGGTGTAATACAACAAATATTAAAACTTAGTGATGGAAGTGGACTAAAAGTTACAATAGAAGAATATCAAACACCAAACAGAAACAAAATACACAAAATAGGAATAGCTCCTGATGAAGAAGTAAAATTACCAGACTCAGTAACAAATGTATTAAATGTAACAGAATCTGAAGATACACAATTACAAAAAGCAATAGAAATGTTAAAATAAAGGAGAAAAACAAAAATGAACTTAGCAAATAAATTAACAATTTTTAGAATGATACTAGTCCCAATAATGGTTATAATACCATTTTTGGGAATTAATAGTGAAATATTAGGAATACCATTAACATATATAATAATAGATATGATATTTATTATAGCATCAATAACAGATAAATTAGATGGTTATATTGCGAGAAGTAGAAATCAAGTTACAACATTTGGAAAATTTCTAGACCCAATAGCAGATAAAATACTAGTATTAGCAGCAATGATAATGCTTGTAGAATTTGGAAAATTACCAGCTTGGATACCAGTAATAGTTTTAGCAAGAGAATTTATAGTATCAGGTTACAGACTAATTGCAGTAGAAAAAGGTGGAAAAGTAGTTGCAGCATCAGTTTGGGGAAAATTAAAAACAGTAACACAAATGATAGCAATAATACTAGCATTCTTAGATGTAAATGCATTTGGGGCATGCTTTAAAGGTAATTTAACAGGATTTGCATTAATATTAAATGCAATAGTAACAATAATGATGATAATACAAACAATAGCAACAATTTTCTCTGGTTATGAATATTTAAAAGAAGGAAAAGACTTATTAAAAGATTAAAATGTAAAAAAACGGCTTGACAAAATAAAAAAACTGCCGTAATATATATATCAATACTTAAAAATATGGAGGTAAATAACATGGAAGAAAAAGACGTAATCCTAACACAAGAAGGATATGATAATTTAGATAAAGAATTAAACTATTTAAAAACAGAAAAAAGAGCAGAAATAGCAGATAGAATAAAAGTAGCATTAGGATTTGGAGATTTATCAGAAAATTCAGAATATGATGAAGCAAAAACAGCACAAGCTGAAAACGAAGTAAAAATAGCAGAATTAGAAAACAAAATAAGACATGCTAAAATAATAGATGAAAAAGAAATCGATACAGATACAGTACAAATTGGAAATACTGTTAAAGTTCTAGATATAGAATTTGATGAAAAAGTAGAATATACAATAGTTGGTTCTACAGAAGTTGATTTAGCTGAAAATAAGATTTCAAACGAATCACCTTTAGGTGCAGCTTTATTAGGAGCAAAGAAAAATCAAACTGTTGATGTTAATGCTCCTGCTGGAATAATGAAGTATAAGATTTTACAGATTAAAAAATAATTGGTTTGTTCTATTTTTAATTGAACCGCCCAAAAAAGAAGTAGTATATTGATATTTTCGTTGCCCCATTTAAGAAAATGTAACTCACTGTCGTTCGAACATTTTCTAAAACGGTCGCCCACGGATCACTGCAATATCAATATAATACTTCTTTTTGGGGCTTCTCTGTATTAATGAGTAAAGCATATTTTATAATGTGATAGCACTGTCTAAAGCTAGTTTTATCATCGTATTTAGTCCTGTTTGTCTTTCTTCTGGTGTTGCAATTTCTGTGATGTATTTTGAGTCTACTACACTCATTAGGCAAGAGGCTTTTTTATTTAAAAGTTTTGCATTATAGAATAATGAAAAAGCTTCCATTTCTGCAGAGATTGGATTGAAGTTATCAGGAACTCTTGATAAAAATTTGTTAATATCTGTCATGTAAACATCAAAACAATCAGTACATACAGTATTTCCTTTAAATAGTTTTATATTGTTATTTTCAGCAGTATTTTCAATAACAGAATTTAATTCTTTGTTAGAATTTATAATGTGGCAATCATCATTGTTTAAGGTAAAAGCATAGTTGCTTTCAGAAAATACATTATCACTAAGAATAATATCAAATAGTTTTAAATCTGGTAAATAAGCTCCACAAGAGCCAATTCTAATAATATTTTCCACATCGTAAAATTTAAATAATTCATAACTATAAATTCCCATACTAGGCATTCCCATTCCAGAAGCCATTACAGAAATTTCTTTTCCTTTATAATTTCCAGTATATGTATATATACCTCTTACTTCATTAACTAATTTGTAATCATCAAAAAAATTTTCTACTATATATTTTGCTCTTAGAGGATCTCCAGGCATTATAACAGTTTTTGCAATTTCTCCTTTTTGAGCTGAATTATGTGGTGTTGACATATAAAAACCTCCTTAAAATTTTATTATTTATATTGTAAAGTAAGTATACTTCAACAAATAAAAAAATACAAGTGATATACAAAAATCAATCAAATATATTGCAAAAAATACAAACTTATGATATAAAATAAATTGTAAAAATATAAATAAGCTAAACCATAAATGAACAGAGGTGAAAAGATGATAAAAGCTTATGCAAAATCTGATGTAGGAAAAGTCAGAGAAATGAATCAAGATTATTACTATATTTCAAATTCATTAGATGAAGTCCAACTATACATATTAGCAGATGGAATGGGTGGCTACAATGGAGGAGAAATAGCAAGTAAAATAGCTGTTGAAACAGCAAAAAATTATATAGAAAATAATTTTAAAGAAATAGAAAAAGATAGAGACAGCATAATTCAACTATTAGGTAGTAGTATGGAATATGCAAATATGGTAGTTTATGAAAAATCTCAACAAAAACCAGAACTATATGGAATGGGTACTACTTTAGAAATATGTCTAATATATAATAATAAAGTATATATAGGACATATAGGAGATAGTAGAATATATAGAATAAGAAAAGAATTCATAAGAAAATTAACACAAGACCATAGCTATGTGCAAAAATTAGTAAAAGAAGGAAAAATTACAAAAGAACAAGCAGAAGTTCATCCACAAAAAAATATGTTAACAAGAGCCTTAGGATGCAATGCATTTGTAGAACCAGATGTAATGGTAAAAGGATTTCTAAAAGATGATATTTTAGTTATGTGCTCAGATGGATTAACCAATATGGTAAAAACAGAAATAATATACCAAGAAGCAAGCAAAAACATAGAACAAGCACCAAAAGAATTAGTAAGAATTGCAAACGAAAATGGCGGAAAAGATAATGTAACAGTAGTTATAATAAAAAATATATAGCGGTCTACGTATAAAAATTCTTATTATAAAATAATAAGAAAAGCGAAAGGGAGAGATTAAATATGAATTTAGAAGGTAAAGTATTAGGGGGCAGATACGAAATTATCAATAAAATCGGAAATGGAGGAATGGCAACAGTATATAGAGCAACAGATCTAGTTTTAAAAAGATATGTAGCTGTAAAAATACTTAGGGATGAATTTACAACAGATGAAGAATTTATTAGAAGATTTGAAACAGAAGCACAATCAGCAGCAAGATTAACACATCCTAATATAGTTTCAATATATGATGTAGGAGTAGATAACGGAGTATACTATATAGTTATGGAATTAATCCAAGGAAAAACACTAAAAGAAATAATAGTAGAAGAAAGAGGACCACTTCCTTGGAAATGGTCAGTAAATGTAGCAATACAAATAGCTTCTGCATTAGAAATGGCTCATAAAAACAACATTATACATAGAGATATAAAACCACACAACATAATAATAACAGAAGATGGAATAGCAAAAGTAACAGACTTTGGAATAGCAAAAGCTGTATCAAATTCAACAATAACAGCATTTGGAACAACAATTGGCTCAGTTCACTATTTCTCACCAGAACACGCAAGAGGTGGTTATACAGATGCAAAATCAGACTTATATTCTCTTGGAGTAGTAATGTACGAAATGGTAACAGGAAAAGTTCCATTTGATGCAGATACACCTGTATCAGTTGCATTAAAACATATGCAAGAAGACCCTGTACCACCAATAGAAGAGAATAAAAATTTACCAGAAGCTGTTAATAAAATAATTTTAAAAGCATTAAAAAAAGACCCAATGCTTAGATATCAAACAGCTACAGAAATGTTACAAGATTTAAGAATGGCACTAAAAAATCCATCAGGAGACTTTGTAGAAGAAGTAGACTATGATGAAACTGCAAGAACACAAAAAATATCAACAAATATGTATGAAAGACAAAAAAAATCAAATGGTAAAAAAGAAAACAAATTTATAACATTTATAAAAACACATCCAAAATTAAGTGTATTTTTAGGAATTATAATTTTATTCTTCTTAGCATTTGGAGGAACAACATTAGTATTAAATGTAACAAACCCAAAAGAAGTACAATTACCAAATGTTGTTGGTTTATCACAAGAAGAAGCAAAACAAAAAGTAGAATCAGCAAAATTAAAATTTGAAGTATCAGCAGAAGAATATAATACAGAAGTAGAACAAGGACATGTAATAAGCCAAGACCCTACTTATACAGAAAAATATAACAATGTAAAAGAAGGCAGTCAAGTTAAAGTTGTAATAAGCAAAGGAACAGAAAAAACGAAAGTACCAAAAGTTGCTGGAATGAAAGAAGATGAAGCAATAAAAGCTTTAGAAGATGCTAAATTAAAAGCAGAAGTAGTTGAAGAAACTAGCAAAAAAGTAGAAGAAGGTTATGTAATAAGCCAAGAAACAGAAGCAAATTCAGAAGCAAACGCTGGTGATACAGTAAAAATTCATGTAAGCACAGGAACAGAAAAATCAACAGTACCTTATATAGTTGGTAAAAAACAAGATGAAGCTAAAAAAGAACTAGAAGATGCAGGATTAACAGTAACAATAACAAATGCAGAAGATAGTTCAAAAGAAACAGGAGTTGTATTAAAGCAAAGTTTAGACTCAGGAAAAATAGTAGACAAAGGTTCAGCAATAACAATAACAGTAAATAGCTTCGAAGCAAGCAAAACAATATCTGTAAGCATCGATGTAAAATCAATAACAGGAGGATATACAGAAAGTACTAGTGCTACAAATTCAACAAATAGTACATCAACTGAAAATGTTGTAAAAACAGTAAGTATAGAAATAACATCAGGTGGAAAAACTTTATGGTCAGATTCAGGTGTTGATAAAAATACAACAAATAAATCGGCGTCAATTACAGGAAAAGGTTCAATGGATGTAACTCTAACAATAAAAGACTCTAATGGTATGAACAAGGTAAGAACTCAAACAGTTAATTTTGGTAGTGATACAACGATAAGTTTTAAATAAAAATTAACTTTAAATAAATGAAAAACTCTAATAATTGAATTAGAGTTTTTTTGTTTTTATTAAAATTAATATAAATTAAATGTACAAAAATAAAAATAAGCTCGAAATTTGTCGAACGATTTATGTTGAAATTAAGCCAAAAACATGTTAATATATAGTCATGCAATTTGACATTGCATGGCTTATTTAATATAAAAATTTAAAATCAAACAACTTAAGTTTAGGCAGAAAAAACAAAATTAAAATCAAAGATTTCAAATAAAAAATTTTAAAATCTAAATTAAAATTCCAAAGAAATCAAACACCAAAAACAAACTAAAAGTAAAGGAGGAGATTGAAAAAGAAATATAAAAGCAAATATCTATAAAACAAAAAAATAGTCAGCAAGGTCATAATTGTAAATACAATAATAAATATTTACTAAAAAGTATTGCCAACAACAATAAAT
>ERZ773116.1558-NODE-1558-length-20865-cov-10.366026_pt1 | contig 20865 bp, 22 predicted proteins | sample MGYA00580563_ERZ773116 | MGnify/ENA primary metagenome ERZ773116 (study PRJEB29015, sample SAMEA2737864) | human gut metagenome | biome: human gut; feature: human-associated habitat; material: faeces | place: China | collected 2012 ... | reverse complement strand
GCTGGGCGGCCTTCGGCCGCCCTACGGCGGTGCAAAGCATCGCCGGCCCTGCGGGCCGTCCCTTTGTGCAAACCCTGCCAATGTGAATTATTCGATGGTAATAGGCACTACCTGCCCCAGGTTGACTGCTTTCATGCCGGTTACACTGCGGATGACGCCTTCGTGGCACACAACGATAATCTTTTCCGCCTGGCCATCATACCGGCGCAGGCAGCCCAGCACCCGCTCAGCGATGACGGCGTAGGTCTCGCAATTATCCTCGCCGGTCAGCTCATCATGCTCCATGTAGCGGTAGAAGCAGCGGGTCATATCCTCCCGGCCAAAGCGCTCGTCGGGGTTGGGCAAGTCGCCGCGCATATCGCGGTCATACAGCCATTCATGCAGTTCCCACTCCACAGTTACCGGTAGGTCCAGCCGCCGGGAAAGGATCTGTGCGGACTGCATGGTGCGGGTGTAGGGGGAAGCCAGGATAAACGAGGCGCCCCTCAGCTGCGAATCACAGGCGGTGTGCTCTATCTGTTCCACCCCCAATGGAGTGAGCGGCATATAGGCGCTGCATGGGCCGTAAAAGCGCATGGCCTCCGCCCAGTCCCAATCCGGCTGGCCGTGGCGTACCAGGTAAAATGTTGTTTTCATGGTAGGATCCCCTTTCGGCAGGATGTTGCATTTTATCTCATTATACCGTATTGGCCGCCGTTCGGCAAGGCGCGCCGCCCCAAAAGAAGAGCTCCCCGCCGATGGGCAGGGAGCTTTGGAAGGGTTTGATTACTGGGGGATAACATTGACAGCGCGCAGCTTGCCGGTATCCTTGGGATCGGGCTCGGTATCGAAGGTGACCTTCTGACCCTCAGCCAGAGTCTTGAAGCCATCTACCTGGATAGCAGAGAAATGAACAAAGACATCCTCGCCGCCCTCATCGTTGGAGATGAAGCCATAGCCCTTTTCAGCGTTGAACCATTTGACAGTACCGTTATTCATCTGGGTACCTCCTGCATTAAATAATATTTTTCGTACCCAAAAAAACAAAGCCCATTCTGCGGCAGGATCAAAACAACAATGCCATGCAGCAAGCGGGCCATAGTGGTGATCTTGAATACAAGCAGATTATAGCATCTCCTGCCGGTAAAGTCAATCGCTATTCCCCCACTAAAATCGCTTTGGGCAAAAAATCGTGCGACAGAATTTTTGGTCTATTCCCGGGTTTCGGCAGGGTTCGGGGAACCGGGCGCAGCCCGCCCCACCCTTTCGGATGGGGCCAGCGGACTGTTGTCCGCTGCGGCGGCTTTGCCGCCGGGGCTGCGCCCGGTCTGTTACTCTAAACAAAACTTTCCTGGAATAAAAAACAGCCCCCGCCATATTTTTTCGGGAGTTGCTTTATGGGCCAATCAGCCGTGGTTTTTGCGGGAGACGATCGCACCGACGATCAGCAGCACCATCGCAATGGCAACCAGTACAACGAAGGTGGTCTTGGGCATTTCGTACACCAGCTTATCCACCGCATAGACGATGGCAAACATCAAAATACCGGCAATGGCAATCAGGTCGGTCTTTTTGAATTCATTTTTATTCATGGAGTTCTCCTTTCCGGCGCAGCGCCGTGTATTTCAGTATTGCGATCTGCGTTTTCGCGTCCTCGATCTCCCCTGCCAGCACCATTCGCTCGGCTTCGGCAAGCGGTACCCATTCCACCGTGATAAACTCATCCTCATCGGGATGGGTATGGCCGGGGGTCAGGTCCTTCGCCGTAAAGATCCAGATCTTCTCATCGCAGTAGGCCGGTGTGGGGTACAGCGCTGCCAGCGGCTCCAGTTGTCCGGCTATGTATCCGCATTCCTCCTCCAGCTCCCGGCGGCCGCATTGTTCCGGGGTTTCACCGGGGTCGCGCTTTCCGGCCGGGATCTCCAGTGCTTCGCAGCCCATGCCGCTGCGGTACTGCCGTACCATCAGCAGCCGGCCGTTTTCATCCACCGCCACAATGCCGACCCCACCGGGGTGCCGAATGATCTCACGCTCGGCAGTCCGGCCGTTTTCCAGCTGCACCTGCCAGCGCTCGTGGGTGAACACCCGATTTTTCCCCAGCGTTTCCCTCTGTAAAAGTTTTTCGCTATGCGGCATGGCGTCAGTCCTCCCCTGGGTGGTTTTTGCGGTAGGCCAGGTAGCTTTCCAGGATAATGGTGGCGGCCACCGCATCTATGGTATTTTTGCGTTTTTTCCCGCGCACATCAGTCATATTCAGGTACTGTGTGGCAGTGACGGTGGTGCTGCGCTCATCCCACATCCTTACCGGGCAGGGGAGCTTTTCCGCCAGGTCATCGGCCAGAGCATGGCACAGTTCGCTGCGTGGGCCGGCCGTGCCGTTCATATTCAGGGGATTGCCCACCACGACCAGCTCGGCCTTTTGCTCGGCCATCTGCCGTGTAATTTCCTCTATTACCGCTTCCCGGTCACCGCTGTGGAATACCCCTATGGGGCTGGCCAGCAGCTCGCCGCGGTCGCAGATGGCAAGCCCGGTCCGGGCATCGCCGTAATCCACCGCCAAGATACGCATGGGTTTCCCCTCCTTCCTTTACTTGCGGCAGGGCGCCGGTCCGCCCGCCCCACTGCCCGGCTTCGCCGGGCGTTCCGACGGCCCCCACAGGGGGCCGTCGTTTGGCGCGCTTTGGGCGCGCCTGCGGGATGGGTGGAACCCGTTCTCTGCAAAAATTCTGCTCCCATTATACCGGTTTTCCCGCAAAAATACAAGCAAAGCTTGTAACCGGGCGTTGGATATGCTAAAATAGCGGAGTCCTTTTGGGATCGTCAGTCGAAAGATCCTGACGCTAAACAAAACTAATGCCGCAACCGACGGCATCCAAAGGAGAAATGAATATGCAAAATCGCACGCTGCGGCAGCTCACTGCCGCCGGAGTCATCGCGGCTGCCTACGCCGCCCTTTCGCTGGTGCTGGCGACCATCACCTTCGGCCCGGTCCAGTGCCGCATCTCGGAGGCCCTGACCCTGCTGCCGGTCATCAGCCCCGCCGCCATTTGGGGGGTCACCCTCGGCTGCGCCGTCACCAACGGTGTGGGGGCCGCCACCGGCACCAATTTCCTCGGCCTCCTCGATATCCTCGTGGGCACCGCCGCCACCCTGCTGGCCGCCGTCGCCACCCGTCTCCTGGGTAAAATCCGCTTCGGCGGGCTGCCGTGGCTCTCCGCCCTGCCCCCCATCCTATTCAATGCCGTTGCCATCGGCGCGGAGTGGTGCTATGCCGCCACCGGCAGCATCAATGTGGCATTTTGGGCATTTGCCGGGCAGATCGCCCTGGGACAACTCCCTCCCTGCCTGCTGGGAGTTTGGCTTATTCACCTGCTGGAGCGCCGCGGTCTGCAAAATATCATCGAAGGGAAGTGACGCCGCATGGCACTTTTTGGCCGCAAAAAGGAGATAGTCCCCCTGCCGCCTATTGCCCAGTGGGAATACCGCTGCGGGGACGGTCACCATTGGGGGTTCCATTACCGCGTGGCCGAAGAGCAGGACCATGTACGGCTCACCTATTCCCGTACCATGCCGGAACACCTGGAGAGCATAGCGGCTCCGGCCGTGCTGTGGCAGCAGCTGAGCGAGCTGGGCGACCGATACCATATCACCGCCTGGGCCGGGTACAATGAGTGCCGCCTGCGCACCCCCCGTACCAAGCGCTGGCTACTGTATATCACCTTCGCCGATGGTACCAGCCTGCGGGCGGAGGGCTGCGGCGCCGCCCCAAAAGGACACGAACAGTGGGAAAATGACCTGCTGGCCCTCCTCAATTTCTGCATTGATGTATGATCGCTTTTTTACCCCGCCGGGAGCCCCGCACTGGCCCCCAATAAACCAAAAGGCTCCCCCGCATGCCTGCGGAGGAGCCCCATTTTTTATTTTGCCAGTGCCAGCCGGTCTATCTTGGTGTCGCTCATAAAGGCGGAGGTACTATACAGCACCAGCACATCGGTAATGCCTTCCTGCTCCATCAGCTCACTCAGGGAGCCAAGATAATACCGCAGGTCCACCGCTACGATCTTTTCGTAATCCGCTGCGGCAAAGGGCAGCAGGGCATTGGCATAGCTGTCCTTCAGTACCAGCAGACGGCGGTCATTTTCCGGTCCGCCGGTAATGGTCACCGTGGGCCAGTTCCCGCCAAAGAACACTTCGTACATATCCTTTTGCTGGAGTTTTTCTGTATCATAACAGCTGGCATGATCGGCGTTATCGTAGGTCACGGTCAAGGCGGCATCGCCTTTCCGGTGGTACAGCTCTACGGTATCGGTCGCCGCGTTTTTATCCAGCACCTTGCTGTACAGCGTCCCGCGGAAGCCCTCATACCGCTCTACGGTGTAATCCGCCGCTGCGGGAATCGAAAGCCCCATGGCCGCGCGGTAGCACTGGTAGCCCAGCAGAGCGCCTGCCGTTTTCCAGTGGTGGTCGGTGCGGTAATAAAGCTGCTCACTCTCTGCCGCCTTGGCAAAGTCCGTTCGCAGGTCCACCAGCTGGTCATCAAATACCAGCTTCATCTCGTCAAATACCGCATCCTCATCAAAGAGGGTGGCATAACGCGGCAGCTTATTCCGCAGGGTATAGCCGGGGGTCGGCACCGGCATAAAGGTCAGATTTTCTGCCGCCAGTCCTTTTTCCTCGCACCGGGTAAAGAAATCCTTCACCGTTTGCAGGTTCTTTTGCAGCCTTGCTTCGTCCACATCGGTTTGGGTCACCTTTTCGATGTAATACCCATCCTCACACAGGTACACCCCGCCGATATCCTTGTTGCGCAGCAGCATTTTCATTTTGCTGCGGGCGGCGGTCCAGCTATCCCGCTGCCAGAACTGATCGCTTAAATAATCCTCCACCTCATCGCCAAAATCTCCATTTACCATGGTATCTTCGGAAAGCTTTGGCAGCTCCTGCAGGTAGCGGTTCTCATTTTCGGAAAAGGCTTGATCCGGGGTGAGCCACCCCAGCAGCCCCAGCCCAAAGATCAGCGCGCCAAAAACGATGATAATGATAATATTCTGCTTTTTCATTTTAGGCGCCTCCTCTCAGAACCGGAAATACAGAAATGGATTGTAGCTGTCGCCCACCAGGAAAGCGACGCACATCAGCAGTACCGCCGCGTAGAACAGGCACCGGAGCAGCGTCTGCGCCGCCCGGGGAAGCCGTGCCAGCAGGTCATTTGCCGCGTGGGCCGGCCAGCGGGTACAGGCCAGCGCCGCCACCAGCAGCAGGGAGATATTGGTAGTCAGCAGATACATCGTTTGGGCATCGGCGCCGCCGTGCGCCCCAAAGAGCGCCGCAAAATAGTTCCCGATGGCCCCAAAATCGGTCAGGGCAAAGATGACCCAGCCAAGGATAATCAGCAGCAGGGAATAGAGGCGCTGCACCACACCGGGGGCTTTTTGCAGCGGCTTTTGCAGCCACACCTTTTCGATGATGAGAATGACACCGTAGTAAAGCCCCCACAGCAGGAAGTTCCAGCTGGCGCCATGCCACAGGCCGGTCAGCCCCCACACGATGATGAGATTCAAAATCTGTCGGGGCAGGCCACACCGGTTGCCGCCCAGCGGGATATACACATACTCCCGGAACCAGGTTCCCAGCGAAATATGCCACCGCCGCCAGTATTCGGTAATGCTGCGGCTCAGATAAGGATAATTGAAGTTTTCCAGGAACTCAAAGCCCAGCATTTTTCCCAGCCCGATGGCCATATCGGAATAGCCGGAAAAGTCAAAGTAAATCTGGAAGGTAAAGGCGATGGCTCCCAACCAGGCCGTCCCGGCGGAAAGACTTGTCCCCGGCAGCGCCGCCACGGTATCCCACAGGGCGCCCACCTGGTTCGCGATGAGCACCTTTTTCCCCAAGCCTATGGTGAACCGTCCGATGCCCGCGGCAAACTGTGCCGTTGTTTCCCGGCGGTGAGAGAGCTGTTCCTCCACCGTTTTGTACTGCACGATGGGCCCCGCGATGAGCTGCGGGAACAGCGCGATATAGGTGCCAAAGGTGATGGGATTCTTCTGTGCCGCCACGGTGCCTCGGTATACATCAATGACATAGCTGAGCGCCTGGAAGGTGTAAAAGCTGATACCGATGGGCAGCGCCAGCTCCAGCAGCGCAATTTTGCTGCCGGCGATATTATTTACGGTGCCAATCAGCAGATCCGCGTACTTAAAGAGACCCAGCGCCCCGATATTTCCCGCAATGCAGAGGATGAGCAGCCCCTTGGCCAGGCGCTTTTTCTCCCGCTTCTGCAGGGCAGCCACCCCCAGTCCGCACAGGTAGTTGAACAGGATAGAGGCCGCCATCAGCCGGATATACACCGGCTCGCCCCAGGCATAGAACAGCAGGCTGGTCAGGAGCAGCCATAGGTTGCGCAGCGCCCGCGGGCACAGGTAATACACCCCCATCACAAGGGGGAAAAACAGGAACAAGAAGGTAAGGCTGCTGAATACCATAGAAACTCCTTACAAGCGGGCAAGGGTCGCGGAGGATTAGTCTCTGCGACCCTTGGAATTTTGCGTCATAGCCGGGGGAAAAGCTTGCTCTCCCCAAAGGGATGGCAAGTTAGTTACCTTACAGTTTAGGCAAAGTACTGGTCAATGACCTTGTTTACATTGTCGGTATCACTGGTCACAGCCACCGCTACATAGTTGCCCATGCTGTGGATCTTGGCATTCTGCAGCAGCGCCACTTCATCCACATTGTACTTGGCGTCAATGCTGTCATCAATGTAGGTCTGAATGAGCTTCTTTACCGCAGCGGCAGCATCCTTATCCTTGCAGGCAAAGACAGCGCAGCGCAGGTAGGCGGAATCATTTGCGGCCAGATAGGCCTCGGTGCCCTCAGGCAGCTCGCCGCCCAGCAGCACGCCGGCCATGCTGCTGTCCAGCTCGGTAGCGTTGTCGGTGTAGGTCACATCGTTCAGCAGCGCCTGGAACATGGCGGCCGCATCCACCGTCTTATCGGTGGCCTTATCACCGCCGCAGGCGGCAAAGGAAAGGCACAGCACCGCGGCCAGCAGTACAGCAACAAATTTTTTCATGGGGATCTCCTCCTAATCGGTTTGGTGTCGTTATTTTGCCGGATGGGGTTATTCATACGGCAGTTCTTTCAGCATCCGGATGGTCCGGTATATTGTACCGCGGCTGGGGCATTTCCAGTCGCAGTCGCTTTTCTTGGCTTTTTGGCGCAGGTGAGTTAGCATGTCTGCTTTCCATTTGGGACAAAGTACCGGCTCCCTCCCCGCGCCGCGGCGCTTTTAGCAGCGCTGCTTCGGTTTCCTGACTTTCGGTATGCATTTCGTGTCCTTTCAGTTCGCTGGCATAAAGTCGTAAACCGTCACGCCGTCCATTACTACATCGCCGGGGTGGTAGCCGGTCGGTACATCGTACTCGCCGTTGTAGGCCTCCGGCAGTACCACATGGCACAGCAGATAGTCCAGCCAGGTGCGGCAGTAGCTGGCGTTCAGATGCACGCCGTCCCAGCTGGCATCATCCAGCAGGTAGCCTTTTTCATCCACCAGCGTTTCGGGGATATCCAGGTACCAGATCTGCTTTTCGATGCAGACCTGCATCAGCGCCTCGTTGAATTCCTTTACATGCGCCAGCGAAAACCCATTGGCCGCACCGCTTTGCTCCTTCAGCTCAGTTACCGGCAGTACCGCCTGCGCGTAAATATCAGCGTCCGGGTGGCTCTTTTGGATCAGATCGACCAGACGGCTGAAGTATTGCCCGAAGGTATCCGCCGAAAGTCCCATATCATTCATGCCAAAGATCAGGTAGAACCGCTTGCCCTCCACCTTCGGAATTAGGTTAGCTACCGTATCGGTGCCCAGTCCGGGCAGCGTGGCCTCCTTCTTGGTGTAGTTGGTCAGCGAAAGCGACTTGACCGCCAGCGAGGTGCAGTTGGAAAGGCTGTTGTACAAAATCAGCCCCTGCGAGCGGCTGTCGCCCAGGATCACCGCGTCATCAAACCATTTTTCACTTACCTGCTGGCTTTCCGGCACCACGGGTCCCGGATAAAAAACAACATCGTCACCGTCCGGATTCGGCGTTGGTGTAATATCTCCGGTGCCGCTTGGGTCGGTGGTCGGATCTGTTACGGGACCGGGCGTCGGGTCGGGCGGGTTTATTTCCTTATTCAGCGCGGGGATGACCCAATGCACCACCGCAAATACCACTGCGGCCACCAGCAGGATTGCTGCGGCGATCACCATTATACGGCGGCGCCTTAGCACCCTCCGGCGGGAGTGATTATAGTGTTGCTGCATTTGTGCCACCTCGCTTCGTACATAACTATGCTTATTTTACCACATTTGCGGAATAAAACAACACCTCAGCAAAAGATTATCGGCTTCTTTCCCTTGCGGGAGGGCAGAAAAAGGGAAGTGCTCCCCGCCAGAAAAATTTCAAACGGGGAGCGCTTCTACTGCGGTTTATTTTATGCTGCGGCGTAGAGGAAAGGCTCCACATCGGTGTGGTTCTTCCATTCGTTGGTCACACCCGCATCGCTCAGCAGCTGGATCACGGCGTCATTAAACTCTGCGGTCTTGGCGCTGTCCACGGCCTTCAGGTCAAAGCCCGCATCACCGGCATCCTCCAGGATCGCCGCGTCCTCGTCGCCGTTCAGCAGGGCCAGCGCGGTCTTCATGGCCTGCTGCCACTGGAAGGAGAAGTAATCCTTCTGGGTCTCGTTCATCCCCTCCAGATAAGCCTTTACGGTCTCCTGGGCCTTGCCGCTCTCATCCATCGCCAGCTTCATCACGGCTACCGCCGCGTTGGCCTGCTGCAGGCTGGCGCCCGCGCTGCCGTAGCTCACTTCATCGATGGAGACCAGCAGCTTGGTCAGCTCATCCTCGGTCTCGGGGGTGTACATCCAGTCAGTCAGGCTGCCGCTGTAATCCACCTTGGTGGTGGGCGCGGGGTCGGGGGTCGGCTTAGGATCAGGGGTCGGGGCCGGTTCATTGTTGTTGCAGGCTACCATAGCCAGTGCCATCAGCGCGGCCATCAGTACTACCAAGAATTTTTTGCTTTTCATAATTTAAGCTTCTTCCTTTCTTTTTTGTTTGCCCTTTCTGCAAAAGGTCGCTTGTTTTTCCCGGAGCGTTTCTCCTTCGCTCCGTTGTCATTGTAGTATATTCCGCGGCGCAAATCCTCACGCGTTTGCAAATAAATTTCCCTTATTTTATGAACACGCATACAGTTTCCGCCCATTTTGTCTTTCCTCAGTAGTCTTTCCCACAAGTTTCATTTTTCCCCAAGAATTTATACATATTCACCAAACAGAACCCCATTCCGCCGTTCAAATCGTATAAAATCAAGCCATTGACAAGCGCGAACTGTGACGGTATAATAAAACCAGCACCTCGGTATTACCGGGGAAAAAAACAAAATACAGTTTGCTCGATATAAATCAAATGATATGGTTTTGAAGTCTCTACCCGGCCGCCGTAAATGGCCGGACTATCGATGCAGAATACAGGCGGCGGTGCCTTTTGTTCCGCTGTCGTGCTTTGCATTGCGGGAGATCATCAAAATCTCCCGCAATTTTTGTTTTTTAGGAGGAATCGCTCATGCAGCTTTTAGAGGACCACATCCGCCGTGAGGGCAAGGTAGCCCCCGGCAATGTTCTGCGCGTCGATGGCTTTCTCAATCATCAGATCGATGTAGTGCTGCTCACCAAACTGGCGGAGGAATTCCACACCCGCTTTTCCGGGGAAAAGGTGGATAAAATTCTCACCATTGAAGCCTCCGGCATCGCCATCGGCTGCCTTGTCGCGCAGCAGTTCGGCGTTCCGCTGGTCTTTGCCAAAAAATCCCGCTCTTCCAATCTGCCCGCTGATGTTTACGCCACCGCGGTGCACTCCTATACCCACGGCAATGTCAATCAGGTCGTGGTATCCCGGGAGTATCTGCACAGCGGTGAGCGTGTCCTCCTCATTGATGACTTTTTAGCGCATGGGGAAGCATTGGCGGGCCTTGTTTCTTTGGTACAGCAGGCGGGCGGCACCGTCGTCGGCGCTGGCATCGTCATCGAAAAGGCCTTCCAGGATGGCGGCGACCGCATTCGACGGCAGGGCATCCGGGTGGAAAGCCTGGCCCGTATCGCTGCGATGAGCGTGGAAGAGGGCGTCACCTTTACCGATTAAGTTTTGTGTTCGACCGCCTATGGGCGGAACAAATAAAAGAAGTCATGAATGACAAAGGAGATCACACATGAAAAAGATTCTGGCATTTCTTCTTGCTGTAATGATGGTTCTGGCCTTCGCCGCCTGCGGCGAGGATAACGGCGGCACCCCCACCCCTACCCCCGATGTAAAGGGTATGTCTGCCGATGTCCTGCCCCGCAACGCTATGACCCCCTCCGTCGAGATCCCCGCTGATTTCAAGATCGGCATGATCTGCCTGCACGATGAGAACTCCACCTACGATAATAACTTCATCCAGGCCCTGCGCCAGGTGCAGAAGGACCTCGGCCTCTCCGATGATCAGGTCGTCATCGTCACCAATATCGGCGAGGACAGCTCCTGCTATGATGCCGCCGTTGACCTGGCCAAGAACAAGGGCTGCAAGGTCATCTTCGCCGATTCCTTCGGCCACGAATCCTTTATGAAGCAGGCTGCCCAGGAGTATCCCGAGGTTCAGTTCTGCCACGCTACCGGCACCTCTGGTAAGACCGCCGGCATCGAGAACTTCCACAATGCCTTCGCCTCCATCTATGAGGGCCGTTATGTTGCCGGTGTTGCTGCCGGCCTCAAGCTCAATGAAATGATCGCTGCCGGCGAGATTACTGCCGAGCAGGCTGTCATCGGCTATGTTGGTGCCTTCACCTATGCCGAGGTTATCTCCGGCATGACCTCCTTCTATCTGGGCGCCCGTTCTGTCTGCCCCTCCGCTACCATGAAGGTTCGTTACACCGGTTCCTGGTACGATCAGGCCAAGGAGCAGGAAGCTGCTACCGCCCTCATCGAAAAGGATAAGTGCGTTCTCATCAGCCAGCACGCCGATTCCCTCGGCGCTCCCACTGCCTGCGAGTTGGCCGGCGTTCCCAATGTTTCCTACAACGGCAGCACCTATTCCGCCGGCGAGACCACCTTCATCATTTCTTCTGCCATCAACTGGGCTCCTTACTTCCAGTATATCATCGAAACCGTTGTGAAGGGCGAGGCCATTGCCCCCGATTGGTGCGGCACCATCGCCACCAATTCCGTCGTTCTCTCCGGTGTCAATCAGGATGTTGCCGCCGAGGGCACCATCGAAAAGATCAATGAGGCCATCAAGGCGCTGGAAGCCGGCACCCTGCATGTCTTCGATACCGCCAACTTCACCGTCGATGGCAAGATCCTCACCGAGTACCTGGCCGATGTCGATGGTGACTACACTGGCGAGACCAATGTCATCCACGATGGCTACTTCGATGAGTCCAACGCGGTCGATTTCCGCTCCGCGCCCTACTTCGATATCATCATCGACGGCGTGACCAATCTGAACACCAATTTCGGCGGCTAAGACCGGCTTTGCAGAGCCGCTTGACGGCTGAAACCTGCTATCAAAAAACACAAGCGGGGGCTTTGGCCCCCCTTGTGCTTTGATTTTTCTCCCCGCCCTTTTCCTGGCAAGGGCAGACCTCCCCGGTTTGCCCTTGCCAGAAGAAGGGAACACACCACACCGATGAGGAGGCTTTTTGTGAACGCACTGGAACTGCACAATGTCACCAAGCGCTTTGGTGAAAAGGTCATTGCCAATGATCATGTCAGCCTTACCGTCCGCCGGGGCGAGATTTTGGCCGTGCTGGGCGAAAACGGCAGCGGCAAAACCACCCTGATGAACATGATCGCCGGCATCTACCACCCCGATGAGGGCGAAATTTATGTCAACGGCCAGCCGGTCACCATCTCCTCCCCGCGGGATGCCTTCCGCTGCGGCATCGGTATGGTGCACCAGCACTTCAAGCTGGTCGATGTCTTTACCGCCACCGAAAATATTGTCCTGGGTGTGGAGGATGGCAAGCCCTACCGCCTCAAGGAAGCCACCCACCGCGTTGAGGAGATCTCCGCCCGCTATGGCTTCGAGATCGACGCCAAAAAGAAGATCTACGCCATGTCCGTTTCCGAAAAGCAGACCGTCGAGATCGTCAAGGTGCTGTATCGCGGCGCGGAGATCCTCATTCTCGATGAGCCCACCGCCGTGCTCACCCCGCAGGAAACCGAAAAGCTCTTCGCCGTGCTGCGCCGCATGCGGGAGGATGGCAAATCCATCGTCATCATCACCCACAAGCTCAATGAGGTGCTCAGCCTTTCGGATCGTGTCACCGTACTGCACAAGGGCAAAAACGCCGGCACCGTCAATACCGCCGAAACCAACGAGGCCCAGCTCACCGAGATGATGGTCGGCCAAAAGGTCGTTCTCAATATCGAACGCAAAATGCCCGAAAATCCGGAGGATCGTCTGGTGGTCAAGGATGTCAGCTGCCTCAGCCGGGATGGCGTTCAGCTGCTCGACCGGGTCACCTTTACCGCCCGCGCAGGCGAGATCTTGGGTATCGCGGGCATTGCCGGCTCCGGCCAGCGGGAGCTGCTGGAAGCCATTGCGGGCCTGCAGCCCGTCACCGGCGGCGAAATTCTCTACGAAGACCCCAAGAGCGGCGAGACCGAAAACCTGCGGGATAAGACTCCCCTGCAAATTCGCGAGCTGGGCGTCCGCCTTTCCTTCGTGCCGGAGGATCGCCTGGGCATGGGCCTTGTCAGCAATATGGATATCATCGATAACATGATGCTGCGCAGCTACCGCCGCGGCCGCTCCGCCTTCCTCGATCGTCAGCCCCCGCGGGAACTGGCCGAGCGCATCATCGAAGACCTCGGTGTCGTTACCCCCAATGCCACCACCCCTGTCCGCCGCCTTTCCGGCGGTAATGTGCAAAAGGTGCTGGTCGGCCGCGAGATCGCCTCGGCGCCTACCGTGCTTATGGCCGCATACCCCGTCCGCGGTCTGGATATCAATTCTTCCTATCTTATCTATCATCTGCTCAATCAGCAAAAGGAAAAGGGCGTTGCTGTCATCTATGTCGGCGAAGACCTCGATGTGCTGCTGGCCTTGTGCGATCGTGTCATCGTCCTCAGCGGCGGCCGCGTCACCGGCGCCGTGGATGGCCGCACCGCCACCAAAGAGGAGATCGGCCTCCTGATGACCAAAGCCGAAAGGGAGGGTGAAAGCCATGTCAAAGCTGAATAAACCGCAGGCCACTGCCCGTCCCGCCCGGGAACCCTTCCTCTATGTCACCCGTCGGGATCAGATCCCGCTGGGCCGGGCCATCCTCATCCGGGTCATTGCCATCCTGCTGGCGCTCATTGTTTGCAGTGTGGTCACCCGTGTCCTCACCGGGGATGACCCCCTCTCCATCTACGCCACCATCCTCCACGGCGCGTTCGGCACCGGCCGTATGCTGGTCACCCTGCATGATATCGCCATTCTGCTGTGCATCTCGCTGGCGGTCACCCCGGCCTTCCGCATGCGCTTTTGGAATACCGGCGCCGAAGGCCAGGTGCTCATCGGCTGCCTTTCCACCGCGGTATGCATGCTGGTGCTGGGCGGCAAGGTGCCCGATGGTCTGCTCATCCTCATCATGGCAGTTTCCGCCATCCTCTCCGGCGTTATCTGGGGCATTATCCCCGCCTTCTTTAAGGCCCACTGGAACACCAATGAGACCCTCTTCACCCTTATGATGAACTATGTCGCCATCCAGCTGGTGGAATACTTCCTCAAGGTGGCGGATAAGACCGGCTCCAATGTTGTCGGCCCCGATCTGCTCACCCACGGCTGGTTCCCGGAAATTTTCGGCGTCAAGTATCTGCTCAATATCCTTATCGTCGCCATCGTCTGCATCGCCATGCACATCTATCTGCGGTACAGCAAGCACGGCTATGAGATCGCCGTTGTGGGCGAAAGCGAAAATACCGCCCATTACATCGGCATCGATGTCAAAAAGGTCATCATCCGCACCATGGCTCTTTCCGGCGCCATCTGCGGCCTGGCCGGTCTGCTGCTGGTCGGCGGCTCCTCCCACTCCATCGATTCCAACCTCGTGGATGGCCGCGGCTTCACCGCCATCATGGTTTCCTGGCTCGCCAAGTTCGATCCCTTCACCATGATCCTTACCACGCTGCTGCTGGTGTTCCTGGCCCGCGGCGCCGATGAAGTCACCTCCAAGTTTGGCCTCAACAGCGATTTTTCCGAGATCCTTACCGGCATCATCTTGTTCTTCATCATCGGCTGTGAGTTCTTCATCAATTACCAGGTCCATTTTAATTATCACAAAAAAGAAAAAACGGCGTCGGCCGCTGTCAGCGGGGAGGGGAACTGATCCATGGAAATCATCATCAGCTTTATCCAGCGCGCCATTCTGCAGGGCACCCCGTTGCTGTTCGGCGCCACCGGCGAGATTCTCACCGAAAAATCCGGCAACCTGAACCTCGGCATCCCCGGCATCATGTATATCGGCGCCATCTCCGGTGTGGTCGGCGGCTTCTCCTATCAGAATAGCGTCGTCCGGGTGCAGCCGGTTCCGGCTATCCTCATTCCGCTGCTGTGCTGCCTGGCGGGCTCGCTGCTCACCTCGCTGCTCTATTGCTTCCTCACCGTCACCCTCAAGGCCAATCAGAATGTCACGGGTCTGGCTATCACCACCTTCGGCGTCGGCGTCGGCAATTTCTTCGGCGGATCCCTCATCAAGATCGTCAAAAGCGATGTGCCTTACCTCGCCCTCGTCAAGATCGCCAAGGCCTATAAAACTACCCTGCCCTTTGCCTCCGACATGGGCCCCATCGGCCAGCTGTTCTTTTCCTATGGCTTTCTGGTCTACCTCGCCGTCATTTTGGCGGTAGCGGTCAGCCTGTTCCTTAGCCGCAGCCGCGCCGGCTTGTACCTGCGCGCCGTGGGCGAAAACCCCGCCACTGCCGATGCCGCGGGTATCAATGTTACCCGTTATAAATACCTTGCCACCTGCATCGGCGGCATGATCGCCGGCCTTGGCGGCCTGTTCTACATCATGGATTACAGCAACGGCATCTGGTCCAATAACGGCTTCGGCGACCGCGGCTGGCTCGCCATCGCCATCGTCATCTTTGCCACCTGGAAGCCCACCATGGCCATCCTCGGCAGCTATCTGTTTGGCGCGCTGTATATCCTGTTCAATTATCTCAATGTCCCCATGCGCCTGCTGCCCCTCATTCAGATGCTCCCTTACCTCGTCACTATCATCGTGCTGGTGGCGGTCAGTATCCGCAAAAAGCGGGAAAACCAGCCCCCCGCCAGCCTCGGCCTTTCCTACTTCCGCGAAGAGCGCTGAACCAACCCGAAAAAAACTCCCCCGACCAACATCCGGGGGAGTTTCCTATATAAGCTATAAGCTTTTCAAGGGGGGGGGAGAACCGGAGCGGATTCACCCTTCGCGTTTCATCAGGGCACAGGCTATCCCTTAGCGCAGGCTTTTGTTCCCCCTGGCACCAAATAAAAAAGACGCCCCAGTGTATTTCTTCACAAACTACCCCCATCGGAGGGAAAGATAGTGTGAAAGAAAACCGTCAGGGTTGTCTTTCGCGTTTCATCAGAACACAGGTTATCCCTTAGCGCAGGCTTTCGTTCCCCCTGGCACCAAATAAAAAAGACGCCCCAGTGTATTTTTTCACAAACTACCCCCATCGGAGGGAAAGATAGTGTGAAAGAAAACCGTCAGGGTTGTCTTTCGCGTTTCATCAGGGCACAGGCTAGCTTTTAGCACAGGCTTTCGTTCCCCCTGGCACCAAATAAAAAAGACGCCACATGGCGTCTTTTTTATTTGGTGCGGGAGATGGGACTTGAACCCACACACCATAGGTACTGGCTCCTAAGACCAGCGCGTCTGCCATTCCGCCACTCCCGCAGGGAACAACCCCTATCTTACCACGAAAAGGGCCCCGCTGTCAAATCCCCGGCGACGAAGGAGGTTTGGCGCTGGCTTTGCGGCGGTTCGACAGGCATCAGCCCGCCTGCGCTTCGCTCCAACGGGCATCAGCCTGCCTTCACCTGCCGCTTTGCCATCCTCCCAACCTCCCCCGCCGCCTCGGGGGATCACCCGGTAAAAACCGTCACTTCACTTATTTTCCGGAACCCCAGCCCGGCGTAGAAGCTCTCCCGATGGGCCTCGCAGGCCACCAGGGGGATACGCCCCCTCTCCCGCAGCCACCCGGCGCAGTGGTACACCGCCGCCCGGCCATAGCCCTGTCCCTCGTATTCGGGCAGCGTCGCCACATAGCTGATCTGCCCGTACCGGGTGCCGCAGTCGGTCACCGCCGCCGCGGAAACGGCCTTTCCGTCCCGCTCCAGTGTTACGGTGTGGCCCACCCGGCGGCGCTCCGCTAGATGCAGGTTCACCACCGCCGTCTCGTACTGGGCCGGGGTCAGCTCCACCACCGCCAGGTTGCAGTCGGCCACGGCAGTCGCCGTACCGGGGCAGTATGCCGCCTCCGGCACGGGCCCATCCGGCAGGGGCAGCGCATCGGGCAGCGCCATCACCGCCAGCGAAAGCTCCGGCTCGCCGTTCTCCTCCCGCCACAGGGCGGCCAGGGTCGGGCACAGCATCACCCAGCCCTCCTGCCGCCATTGCAGAAAATCCACGATCTCCGCCGCCGCTTCGGGGCAAAAGGCGCTGGCCCACAGGGCGTGCCCCTTTTGCAGAATGACCCCCTTCGGGGTCCGGTCCCGCAGTCCCTCGTAAACGCCCCAGAACTCATAAATGAGTCCCATGCCGCAGCACCGCGCCGCCGATTCCACCATCGTGGCCAGCAGCGGCTCGCCAGGCAGGTCCCGCAGCCGGCGGTCGTCGTAGGCCAGCCGCCGTATCATCATAGCGCCAGCGCCTCCGGCAGCAGCCGCAGCAGCTCCAGCGTATTCTCTATGTCCTTTTCATCCGCCACGCACGCCGGGGAATGCAGGTAACGGCTGGGAATGGAAATCGCCAGCACCTCGCAGCCGCCCGCAGCGGTCATCAAGTTGCGGCTCTCATTCCCGCCGCATACCGCCTCCTTGGTCTGGTTGGGGATGCCGTTTTCATCGGCCAGCGCCCGCACCTTTTTGTACAGGTCGTAGGTGTATATAGTGCCCCGGTCCATAAAGGATACCACCGGCCCATTGCCCAGACGGCACACCTTTTTCTCCTCCGGCACCCCGGCCAGGTCGCCCGCCGTGGTGGTCTCCACCGCTATCGCGATGTCGGGCCGCAGGGTGTAGGCAGCGGTCTTGCCGCCAAAGCAGCCCACCTCCTCCTGCACCGTAAAGGAGAAGCAGCAGTCGCAGGGCAGCTCCTCCCGGATCATCGCCAGCAGCATGGCGCAGCCGGCCCGGTCGTCCAGCGCGCGTCCGGCCACCCGGCCCTCGCCGTAGTGCAGCACCGGCCCGGTAAAGGTCACCATATCCCCCAGGGAAACCAGCTTTTCGGCCTCGGCCTTGTCCTTGGCGCCGATGTCGATCTTCATATTGCTGATCTTGCCGGGGTCACTGCGCTCTTTATCATCGCACAGGTGCACCGGCTTGCAGCCCACCATCCCGGGGATGGCGCCATCACCCACCAGCACCATGCGGCCGCCGGTCACCTCCGGCTGTACGCCGCCTACCGGCGCAAAGGAAAGGAAGCCCTTTTCATCAATGTTGGTGATAATAAAGCCCACTTCGTCCATATGGGCGGAAAGCTGCAGCACCTTTTTGGCAGGCTTTTTTCCCTTTTTGCGGACCAGCAGGTTACCCAGCGGGTCCACCTCATACTCTGCGTGGCCTTTTATTTGCTCGATGAGATACTCCCGGATGGCAGCTTCCCGGCCGCTGGGGCCGCGCAGGGCGCACAGGGTCTCTATATCTTTCCACAGCTGTTCGTATTTCATGTTAAAAGCCCTCCTTTGCCGCCAGCGCCATCAGCCGGGCGGTATTCGCCGCGTCCTCAGGGTCAATGGTCTCGGCCACGGTATGCATGCTCCGCAGCGGGATGGAAAGCAGCGCCATTTTAATGCCCCGTCCGGCGGTGGCCAGCTCGTCAGCGTCGGTGCCGGTGCGGCCGCCCATCGGCTCGTGCTGCAGCGGGATGTTATTTTCCTCGGCCAGCTTTTTCAGCTTCAGGGTAAAGTCCCGGTTTAGGGTGGGGGCGTAGCCCAGCATGGTGCCGCCGCCCAGGGGACTGGTTTTCTCCGGCGCGCAGCCAAAGCCATCCCCAAAGCTCACATCTACCGCAATAGCGTAGTCCGGCTGGCTGGTAAAGCCGCCGGTCTCGGCGCCCTGGCCGCCCACCTCCTCCATACTGGAGAGCAGCACCGTTACCCTGCAGTCCGGCTTTTCGGCCGCTATTTCCTCGGCCGCCGCTATCACCGCCGCGCAGCCGATGCGGTCATCCAAGGCGGGCCCCGCCAGCCGCTTATTCAGCAGCTCTACGGGCTTCGCCGCAAAGGTCACAATATCGCCGGGCGCAAAAAGCTTCGCCGCCGTTTCGGCGGTAAACCCGGTATCGATCAGCAGATTCTCGATCTTGATGGAATGGTCGCTGCCATCCCCCGCCAGGTGGGGCGGCACCGAGGTGATAATGCCGGGATAATCCCCCGCCGCCGCGTGGATGACCACAGGGGTGGCAGGCAGCCAGCGGGCGTCTATCCCGCCAATTTTGCTAAAGCGCAAAAAGCCTTCCTCCACCCGCGTCACAATAAACCCGATCTGGTCGAGATGCGCCTCCAGCAGCAGGTGGGGCGCGCCCTCCTTGCCCTCATTGACGCAGCACAGCAGGCTGCCCAGCGGGGTGCGCTTTACCTCTCCCATCGGGGAGAGCAGCTCCTTGGCGGCGGCATAGGCGGCGCATTCCCGGCCGCTGGGGCCGGGGGCTTCGCACAGCTTTCTCGCAGCTGCCGCTATTCTTTCGGTCGTGATACTCATGGTGTTCCTCCTTTTTTATGCCCCACTCATACCCTGTACGGGGCATGAGCAAAGCTCCTGCTTATTCATCTGTTAAAAATCAGAGTCCCCTCCTGGGGCAGTTACAGCAAACCGCAAAAGGGATAAACGAAATTTCTGCTTACCCATGCGTTAAAAATCCGGGCCTCTTTCTGGAACAGTCCCAGCGAGCCGCAAAAACGGCAAACCGAGTTTCTGCCCGCGTAAGCGCCTAAAATCTGTGCCCCGCCCTGGGATAACCCCGGCAGGTCCCGGGAAGCGCTTTTTCGGGTCCCCGCAAAATCCGGGCACCGGCCCGCCGGGCGCTCCGGCTGCACCGGAGCCGACAGCGGCACAGCCGCCGTCGAAACCGTCCTGCGGACGGTTTGCCCTGCGGGCCTCTCGGCGCTCTTTGCAAAATTTCTTTCCGCCTTTTGGCCTCACTTCAGCCCATTCACCAGCGCCTTGTAGCACTGCCCCCGCACCTCAAAGTTCGGGTAGCAGTCAAAGCTGGCGGAAGCCGGCGAAAGCGAAACGATATCCCCCGCCTTGGCAAGCTCATGGGCCATTGTCACGGCTTCCTCCAGCGTGGCCGCCCGCCGCAGCACCAGGCCGCTTTCGGCATAGCCGGGATGAGAGGTCACAGCCTTTTCTATCTTGTCCGCCGTCGCACCGGTCAGAATCAGCGCCTTGACATGCTCCAGCACCGGCCCGGCCAGCGGGGTGTAGTCCAGGTGCTTATCGTACCCCCCGGCAATGATGATGAGCTTTTGGTCAAAGCTCTCCAGTCCGGCTATGGTGCGGGTGGGGCTGGTGGCGATGGAATCATTGTACCAGCGCACCCCGTCCAGCTCCCGCACAAATTCAATGCGGTGCTCCACCCCGGGAAAGGTATTGGCCACATGGCGGATCACCTCCGGGGGAACCAGCCCCCATACCGCCGCGATGGCCGTCAGCATATTTTCCACATTGTGCAGCCCCGGTATCTTTATCTCGCTCATCGCGAAGAGGGGGGTATCCCCTTTGCCGTCAGTGTAGTGCAGGGAGCCCGCTTCATCCAGCCAGGCGCCGCGCTCCACCGGGTGCCGCCGGCTGAACCACCGGCAGTCGCCCCGCACCTCCGCCGCAAAGCCGGCAGTCGTGGGGCAGTCCGCGTTCAGCACCGTGGCGGTAAAGGCCCCCTGGTGCAGGAAAATGTTTTTCTTGGCGGCGATGTACTCCTCCATCGTCCCGTGCACATCCAGATGGTTCGGGGTCACATTGGTCACCACCGCTATTTCCGGGCTCTGCCGCATCGAAAGCAGCTGGAACGAGGAAAGCTCTACCACCGCCATGTCGTCCGGCTTTACCGTTTCCAGCTCCGGGAACAGCGCCCGCCCGATGTTGCCGCCTAAATGCACCGTTTTGCCGCTCTGCCGCAGCATCTCAGCGATCAGACTGGTGGTCGTCGTTTTACCATCGCTGCCCGTCACCCCTATGATGGGGCAGGGGCAGCACTGCATAAAGAGCTCCAGCTCGCTGGTGACGGCAGCGCCCGCTTTCATCAGCTCGCGCAGCCGCGGGTGGTTAAAATACATTCCCGGCGTGCGGAAGATCACATCTCCCCGCAGCTTTTGCAGGTAGTCCGCCCCGGTGACGAATGCTACCCCCATGGCGGTCAGCTCTTTTGCTGCTTCGCCCAGCTCCTCCGGGCTCTTCTTATCGTAGATTGTCACCTTCATGCCCTTTTGGGCCAGCAGCTTTGCCACCGGCCGGTGGCTTACCCCCAGCCCTATCAGCGTGATCTCTTTTCCCTGCAGCTCCGCAAATACGGTCGCCGCCGTCAGTTTCTGCATGGTCTCCCTCCTCGGCAGGTTTTCCCGGGGCGCGGGCCTTCCGGCCGCCCGGCAAAGGCTCCGCCTTTTGCCGCCCCCTGCGG
>ERZ773116.1524-NODE-1524-length-21181-cov-3.875320_pt1 | contig 21181 bp, 12 predicted proteins | sample MGYA00580563_ERZ773116 | MGnify/ENA primary metagenome ERZ773116 (study PRJEB29015, sample SAMEA2737864) | human gut metagenome | biome: human gut; feature: human-associated habitat; material: faeces | place: China | collected 2012 ... | reverse complement strand
GAACGCCGACGACCTGCGCGAGGTGGTGAAATACTTCCGTTCGGAGGGGCGCGATCCCTACGAAACCGAGCTGCGCATCCTCGACACTTACTGGAGCGACCACTGCCGCCACACGACCTTCACGACTGAGTTGGAGGGCATCACCGTCGAGGAGTCGTTCGTCAAGGAGGAGATCGAAGATTCGCTGGCGCTGTACCTGCGTATCCGCCGCGAACTGGGCCGTGAGCACAAGAGCCTCTGCCTGATGGATATGGCGACCATCGGCGCGCGCTACCTCCGGCAGAAAGGCCTGTTGGACGATCTGGAGGTCTCGGAGGAGAACAACGCCTGCTCGGTCTACATCGACGTCGATGTAGACGGGCGGACCGAGAAGTGGCTGTTGCAGTTCAAGAACGAAACCCACAACCATCCGACCGAGATCGAACCTTTCGGCGGGGCTTCGACCTGTCTGGGCGGCGCCATCCGCGACCCGCTGTCGGGCCGCAGTTACGTCTATCAGGCGATGCGCGTGACGGGCGCGGGAAACATTTACCTGCCTGTGTCGGAGACCCTTTCCGGAAAACTGCCGCAGAGCGTCATTTCGAAGAAGGCCGCGGCGGGCTATTCGAGCTACGGCAATCAGATCGGACTGGCTACGACCCATGTCCGCGAGATTTATCACGACGACTATGTCGCCAAACGCCTCGAAGTGGGGGCTGTGGTGGGGGCCGTGAAGGCTGCGAACGTCCGCCGCGAGCGTCCCGCACCGGGCGATAAAATCATCATGTTCGGCGGCCGCACGGGCCGCGACGGCATCGGCGGTGCGACCGGCTCTTCGAAGGAGCACGACGCCAAGTCGCTCGAAACCTGCGGCAGCGAGGTGCAGAAGGGCAACGCCCCCGAGGAGCGCAAGCTCGAGAGGCTGTTCCGCCGTTCGGAGGTGACGCGCCTCGTCAAGAAATCGAACGATTTCGGAGCGGGCGGCGTCAGCGTCGCCATCGGCGAACTGGCCGACGGGCTGGACATCTACCTCGACCGCGTGAAGACCAAGTACAGCGGTCTGAACTCCACGGAACTCGCCATCAGCGAGTCGCAGGAACGCATGTCGGTGGTGGTCGAGGCGAAGGACATGGAGGAGTTCATGGGATACTGCCGCGAGGAGAACATCGAGGCGGTGCACGTGGCCGACGTGACGGACACGGCGCGCATGCGGATGTTCAACGGCGACAGGAAGGTCGTGGACCTCAAGCGCGAATTCATCGACAGCGCCGGGGCGAAGCATTATGCCGAGGCGCGGATCGGCGCGGTGGAAAACCGCGATCCCTTTGCCCGTGAAGTGGCGGGGGAGACCCTCGCCGAGCGTTTTACGAACAACCTCAAGGATAACAATGTCGTCTCGCAGCGGGGCCTCGTGGAGATGTTCGACGCGACGATCGGCCGCTCGACGGTGCTGATGCCCTTCGGCGGCCGCATGCAGCGCAGCGAGACGCAGGTCTCGGTGCAGAAACTCCCCACGGACGGCTATACCGACACGGCCAGCATCATGGCCTTCGGCTACAACCCCTACGTGGCTTCGTGGAGTCCCTACCACGGCGCGGCCTATGCCGTCGTGGAAGCTGCGGCGAAGGTCGTGGCCGCGGGTGCGCGTTACGAGAGGATGCGTTACTCCTATCAGGAGTATTTCGAGCGTATGACCCGGAATCCCGAGTCGTGGGGCAAGCCGCTCGGCGCGCTGCTCGGTGCGCTGAAGATGCAGGTCGAACTGGGCCTGCCTTCGATCGGCGGCAAGGACTCGATGTCGGGCACGTTCCAGGACATCAACGTTCCGCCGATGCTGATGGCCTTCGGCATCACGACGGTCGACGCTTCGAAGGTCATTTCCACCGACCTCAAAGGCGCAGGACATCGCATTTACCTCGTCCGCCATACTCCGCTGGAGAACCGGATGCCCGACACGGCGCAGCTGAAGGAGAACTTTGCGTTCGTCAGCGGGCGGATCGAGTCCGGGAAAATCCTCTCGGCGTGGTCCGTGGGCTTCGGCGGCGTCGGAGAGGGCCTTGCCAAGATGGCTTTCGGCAACGGCGTCGGCGCGGAGATCACCCTCGACGAGCCGAAATTGTATGAATACGCCTACGGCTCGATCCTCGTCGAGTGCGAGGGCACGTTGGAATATCCGCATGCCGAACTGCTGGGCTTCACCGTCGCCGAGGAGGCGCTGACGGTCAACGGGGTGAAGATGCCGCTCGAAGAGCTTTACAAGGCCAATACGGAGAAATTTGCGGCCGTTTACCCCGACAAGGGCCGGAACTCGGCGGAGGTGATGACCTCCGCACCCGCCCCGAAAACGTTCGTTTATCCCGGCGAGGCGGTCGAGACCCCGGTGGTCTATATTCCGGTGTTCCCCGGCACGAACTGCGACTACGACACCGCCAAGGCGTTCCGCGCGGCGGGGGCCGAGGTCCGGACGAGCGTCTTGTGCAACATCGCCGGCGACGACGTTCTGCGCTCGATCGCCGAAATGAAGGAGCATATCCGCCGGGCGCACATCTTCGTGCTCGCAGGCGGTTTCTCGGCGGGCGACGAACCCGACGGAAGCGCCAAATTCATTGTCAATGTGTTGAACAATAAGGATATTCGCGACGAAATCCACGCTTTGACCGACCGCGGAGGCCTGATCCTGGGCATCTGCAACGGTTTCCAGGCGTTGGTCAAGTCGGGCCTTTTGCCTTACGGACGTCTGGGCATGGTCACCAAGGAGTCGCCGACGCTGTTCCGCAACGACGTCAACCGTCATATTTCGCAGATCGTCTCGACGCGCGTCGCGACGACCGCTTCCCCGTGGCTCCGCGGCTTCCGTCCGGGTGAACTGCATTCGATTGCCGTCAGCCACGGCGAGGGTAAGTTCGTGGTGAGCGAGGAGCTTGCCCGCGAGCTGTTCGCCAACGGGCAGGTGGCCTTCCAGTACGCCGATGCCGCAGGGAACCCCACGGCAGAGGCTCCCTGGAACCCCAACGGATCGTCGTACGCCATCGAGGGCATCATCTCGCAGAACGGGTTGATTCTTGGAAAGATGGGCCACACGGAGCGTTACGAAAACAACCTGTTCAAGAACATCGCCGGCAACAAGCAGCAGTCGTTGTTCGCCAATGCCGTGGCCTATTTCCGCAAAGTGCAATAACCTTAAAAAAACGATAACCGATGAAAACCTCCCTGTTCCGATTTTGCGGCGTGCTGCTTCTTGCGGCGATGCTCGCTCCGGTCTGCGTTCATGCCCGGAAAAACCCGAAGAACCCGAAAAACAACATGCGCCTGCTGTACTGGAACATTCAGAACGGAATGTGGTCTGGGCAGGGCGACAACTACGACAAGTTCGTGGAGTGGGTCAGGGCGTACGATCCGGACGTCTGCGTCTGGTGCGAGGCGCAGTCGATCTACAAGACCGGCACGGCCGACAAGATGGATGTCGCCGACCGTTATCTGGTCGGGAACTGGGGCGAACTGGCCGCCCGTTACGGCCACAAATACTGGTATGTGGGCGGACACCGCGACAATTACCCGCAGGTGATCACGTCGAAATACCCGATCGAGAACGTCGAACGTATCGTCGGCTCGAAACCCGACAGCGTGGTGACGCACGGAGCGGGCTGGGCGCGCATCGAGAAGAACGGCAAGACGGTCAACATCGTAACGCTTCACACCTGGCCGCAGGGGTATGCCTTCGAGGCTAAAGACCGCGATGCGAGCCGTGCCGAGAACGGCGGCGACAAATACCGCCGCATGGAGATGGAATACATCTGCAACCATACGATCCATTCGGTTCCGGGCGCCGAAAAGCAGTTCTGGATGATGATGGGCGATTTCAACGCGCGTTCGTCGCGCGACAACTGGTTCTACAAATATCCGGCGGGCGACACGCGTTTCCTGGTGCACGACTACATTCTCCGGCACACGCCTTATGTGGACGTGATCGCCGGGAAATATCCCGGGGAGTTCAAGACCACGACGGGCGGCAAGTCGCGCATCGACTTCGTTTACTGCACGCCGCCGCTCTACGAGCGCATCACGCATGCCGACGTGGTGACCGACGCCTACACCGAGCCGGTTCGCGACCCGGCCAAACTTTCGAATTTCTGGCACCCCTCGGACCACCGTCCGATCGTGGTGGACTTCAATATGAAATGAGACAACGAATCAAATAATCAAAAAACACCCAAACAACATGAAACAGCTCGAAATGCTCTACGAGGGCAAGGCAAAACAGGTTTTCCGCACCGACGATCCCGACAAGATCATCATCCACTACAAGGATGCGGCTACGGCTTTCAACAACATCAAGAAAGCTACGATCGAGAACAAGGGCGTGCTGAACAACGCCATTTCGACCCTGATCTTCAAGGAGCTGCATAAGGCCGGCGTGAAGACCCACTATATCGAGACGATCAACGACCGCGATCAGGTCTGCCGCCGGGTGACGATCATTCCGCTGGAGGTGATCGTGCGCAACGTCATCGCCGGTTCGATGGCCCAGCGTCTCGGCATCGAGGAGGGCACGCAGCCCTCGAACGTCATTTTCGACATTTGCTACAAGAAGGACGAGCTGGGCGACCCGCTGATCAACGACCATCACGCCGTTGCGCTGGGCGCCGCTACGTACGAGGAGCTGAACGAGATGTACGCCATGACGGCCAAGATCAACGAGGTGCTCAAGGAGCTGTTCCTGAAGATGAACATCAAGTTGGTGGACTTCAAGATCGAGTTCGGCAAGACGTCGGACGGCGAGATCGTGCTGGCCGACGAGGTGTCGCCCGACACCTGCCGTCTGTGGGATGCCACGACCAACGAGAAACTCGACAAGGACCGTTTCCGCCGCGACCTGGGCAAGGTCCGCGAGGCTTACGAGGAGATTCTGGCGCGCCTGCAAAAAATCGTCGGGTAGTATGATGGAAGTGATCCGCGACCGTGAATTGCACGAGGAGTGCGGGGTGTTCGGCATCTACGGAGTGCCGAACGCCGCGTCGCTGACCTATTACGGTCTCCACGCCTTGCAGCACCGCGGGCAGGAGGGGGCCGGCATCGTCTCGGTGGACGAGAGCGGCACGTTCCGCCGCATCAAGGGCGGAGGGCTGGTGACGGAGGTTTTCGACGAGGCGAAACTCGCCACGCTGAAAGGTTCCACGGCCATCGGCCATGTGCGTTACACCACGGCCGGAGGCGGCGGCATGGAGAATGTCCAGCCGTTCCTCTTCCGCCACAACACGGGCGACTTCGCGCTGGCGCATAACGGCAATATCGTCAATTCGGAGTTGCTGCGCCGCCACCTCGAAAACAAGGGCAGCCTGTTTCAGTCGACTTCCGACAGCGAGATCCTGGCCCACCTGATCAAGAAGGAGACGCGCTACCACGACCGGCCGCGCATCTTCTCGATCATCGACGCGCTGAACATGCTCGAAGGCGCTTTCGCCTTCCTGATTATGACGGCCAACCGCATCTACGCCTGCCGCGACAAGTACGGCCTGCGTCCGCTGTCGATCGGCAAGCTGGGCGACGGATGGGTGGTGTCGAGCGAAACGTGCGCGTTCGACGTGCTGGGCGCGGAGTTCGTGCGCGACGTCGAGCCGGGCGAGATCGTGACGATTGACAGGCAGGGCATCCGCAGCCGCGACTACTCGATGTACAAGCGTCACGAAATGTGTTCGATGGAGTACATCTACTTCGCACGCCCGGACAGCGACATCGACGGCTGCAACGTCCACGCCTACCGCAAGGAGTCGGGACGCCTGCTCTGGAAGGAGGCTCCCGCCGAGGCGGACATCGTGGTCGGCGTGCCCGATTCGAGCCTCAGCGCCGCGATGGGTTACGCCGAGGCGAGCGGACTGCCGTATGAAATGGGACTTATCAAGAACAAGTATATCGGCCGCACCTTCATCCAGCCCTCGCAGGAGCTGCGCGAGAAGGGCGTGAGGATGAAACTTTCGGCCGTGCGTTCGATTGTCAGGGGCAAGCGCGTGGTGCTGGTCGACGACTCGATCGTGCGCGGCACGACCTCGCGGCGCATCGTCACGATGCTCAAGGAGGCGGGAGCCACCGAAGTGCACGTGCGCATCGCCAGTCCCCCGATGACCGATCCCTGCTTCTACGGCGTGGACACCTCGACGCGCGAGGAGCTGATCTCGGCCCGCAAGAACACGGCGGGGGTCTGCGAGGAGATCGGCGCCGATTCGCTGGTGTTCCTCTCGCCCGAGTCGCTGTTGAAGGCGGGCAGCCGCAAGGAACTTTGCATGGCCTGCTTCACGGGGCAGTACCCCACGGCGCTCTACCAGTCGCCCGAGGAGGCCAACAAAGACGTAAAATGTTAGAAAACCTTAAACCATAAATCCTATGGCTCAAAGTTATGAAAAGGCCGGCGTGAATCTCGAAGCCGGATACGAAGTGGTGCGGCGCATCAAAAAGCATGTGGCCTCGACCTCGCGTCTGGGTGTGATGGGCAATATCGGCGCCTTCGGCGGTATGTTCGATCTTTCGGCCCTCAAGGTGAAGGAACCGGTGCTCGTGAGCGGGACCGACGGCGTGGGAACCAAACTCAAGCTGGCCTTCGAGATGGACAAGCACGACACGATCGGCATCGACGCCGTGGCCATGTGCGTCAACGACGTGCTGGCGCAGGGCGCCGAACCGCTGGTGTTCCTCGACTACGTGGCCGTGGGGCGCAATGAACCCCAGAAGATCGAGGCCATCGTCGCGGGTGTCGCCGACGGCTGCCGTCAGGCCGGCTGTGCGCTGGTGGGCGGCGAGACCGCCGAGATGCCGGGCATGTACGCCGAGGGCGAATACGACATCGCCGGATTCACGGTGGGCGTTGTGGAGAAGTCGCAGCTGATCGACGGTTCGAAGGTCAGGGCGGGCGACGTGCTGGTGGGCGTTGCGTCGAGCGGCGTGCACTCCAACGGCTTCAGCCTCGTGCGCAAGATCGTCGCGGACAACTGCCTGAACCTGCGCGAGTCCTATCCCGAACTGTCGAACAAACAGCTCGGCGAGGTGCTGCTCACGCCGACGAAAATCTATGTGAAGCAGGTGCTGGAGGTGGTTCGCAACTGCGACGTGCACGGCATCAGCCACATCACGGGCGGCGGTTTCGACGAAAATATTCCCCGCATCCTCCGCGAGGGGCAGGGGCTTGAGATCGACGAAGGGTCGTGGGAGATTCTGCCCGTGTTCCGCTTCCTCGAAAAGTACGGCAAGGTGGCCCACCGCGAGATGTTCAACATCTTCAACATGGGCATCGGCATGGTCATCGCCCTCGATGCCGCCGAGGCGCAGAAGGCCATCGGCATCCTCACGGAGCAGGGCGAGCGTGCCACGGTCATCGGACGCGTAACCGACACCGAGGGTGTCGTCATCCGATAGAGGGATGCGGCGCCTTGCGGTTTTCGCCAGCGGCAGCGGCACGAACTTCGAAGCCATCGTCACGGCCTGCGAGCGGGGCGTGCTGGATGCCGAAGTCGTGCTGATGGTCTGCGACAAACCCGGTGCGAAGGTGGTCGAAAGGGCTGCCGCTCACGGGGTCGGGGCGTTCGTCTTCGCGCCGAAGCAATATGCCTCGAAAGCGGACTACGAGCGGGAGATCGTCGCGCGGCTGGATGCCGCGGGCGTGGAGCTGGTCTGCCTGGCGGGCTATATGCGCATTGTGGGCGACGTGCTGCTGGGGGCCTACGGCGGGCGGATCATCAACATCCACCCCTCGCTGCTGCCGGCCTTCCGCGGGGCGCATGCCATCGAGCAAGCGCTGGAATACGGCGTCAAGGTCTTCGGCGTGACGATCCATTACGTCGACGCCGAGCTGGACGGCGGACGCATCATCGCCCAGCGGGCCTTTCCCTACGAGGGCGATGACATCGGGGAACTGGAAGCGATGATTCATGCCGTGGAATATCCGTTATACATTGAAACTATTAAAAAACTGATCGAATAATGCGCGCATTAATTAGTGTAAGTGACAAGACCGGTGTCGTGGAGTTTGCCAAAGGGCTGCGGACTCTGGGCTGGGAGGTGATCGCCACGGGCGGTACGATGAAGCTCCTGGCCGACAGCGGCGTGGAGGTAATCAACATCAGCGACGTGACGGGATTCCCCGAGATCTGCGACGGCCGCGTGAAGACCCTGCATCCCAACGTGCACGGCGGACTGCTGGCCCGCCGCGACGATCCGGAGCATCTGAAAGCCCTGAAGGATAATCATATCGAGTTCATCGACATGGTCTGCGTGAACCTTTATCCGTTCCGGGAGACGATTTCGAAACCCGGCGTGAAGATGGAGGACGCCATCGAGAACATCGACATCGGCGGACCTTCGATGCTTCGCTCGGCGGCCAAGAACTGGGCCGACGTGACGGTGGTGTGCGATCCGGCGGACTACGGGCAGGTCCTCTCGGAGATCCGCGCCGGCGGCAATACCGAGAAGACGACGCGTCTGAAGCTCTCGGCCAAAGCCTATACGCATACCGCCGAGTACGACGCGATGATCGCCGCCTATATGCGCGCGCAGGCGGGTCTGAACGAGAAGCTTTTCCTCGAGTTCGACCTCGTGCAGTCGTTGCGCTACGGCGAAAACCCCCACCAGTCGGCCAAATTCTACCGCGAGGGGAAGGAGGTGCCCTATTCGCTGGCATTCGCCAGACAGCTCAACGGCAAGGAGTTGTCGTACAACAATATCCAGGACGCCAACGCCGCGCTGTGCATCGTGCGCGAGTTCGACAAGCCGTTCTGCGTGGGCCTCAAGCACATGAATCCCTGCGGCGCCGCGACGGGCAAGGATGTCGTCGAGGCATGGACGAAGGCCTACGAGGCCGACAAGGTGTCGATCTTTGGCGGCATCGTGGCGACGAACTGCACGGTGACGCGCGAAGCGGCCGAGCTGATGAAGCCGATCTTCCTCGAAATCATCATGGCCCCGAAATTCGACGAGGGGGCGCTCGAAGTGCTCTCGGCGAAGAAGAACCTGCGCCTGCTCGAGGTCAGCATGGACAAGGGCGACGTGGACCCGAAACAGTATGTGAGCGTCAACGGCGGCCTGCTGGTGCAGGACCTCGACGTGGCGACGAAGGCCGTTACGGCCGATATGTGCGTCACGAAGGCGAAGCCCGCTGCGGAGCAGATGGAGGATCTCAATTTCGGCTGGCATATCGTCAAACACGTGAAGTCGAACGCCATCGTGGCGGTGAAGGACGGCCGGACGCTGGGCGTCGGCGCCGGACAGATGAACCGCATCGGCTCGGCGGAGATCGCCCTGAAGCAGGCGCATGCCGCAGGCGTCACCGAGGGTCTCGTGCTGGCGTCGGACGGTTTCTTCCCCTTCGACGACTGTGTGACGCTGGCCGCCGAATACGGCGTGACGGCGATCGTGCAGCCCGGCGGTTCGGTCCGCGACGAGGATTCGATCCGGAAGGCCGACGAGAAGGGTATCGCCATGGTATTCACCGGTGAGAGGCACTTCAAGCATTAGTATCACCGGCGTTACCATTTTGGGGTAGTACAGAAATCCGACCGGATACCGGAGCCGTTGGCAAGGGACGGGCTAAAAGCGCGAGCGGAGGGGACGGTTTGTTTACAAACCCGCGAATAGTCGCCCGGAGCCAGCGTTAGACCGTTCCGGGCAGGCGGAGGTATCGTCGGAGAGTTTTTGTGGCACTTTTTGCGGAAAAAAGTGCCGGAATCTGCGGAGTTTATTCTGCGATAAAAAGGAATTTTGTTTATGAAGGTACTGGTTATCGGCGGCGGAGGCCGCGAACACGCCATTGTCGACGCGCTGTCGCGTTCGCCGCAGGTTGAAAAAATTTACTGCGCACCCGGGAATGCGGGCATCGCCCGGCAGGCCGAGTGCGTGGCCATTCGTGAAACCGAGGTGGAACGCCTGCGTGACTTTGCCGCGGAGCGGGGCATCGGCCTCACGGTCGTGGGTCCCGAAGTGGCGCTGGCGGCGGGTGTCGTCGACTGCTTCAGGGCCGCGGGGCTGCGCATCTTCGGTCCGACGAAGGCTGCGGCGCGCATCGAGTCGTCGAAGGAGTTCGCCAAACGGCTGATGGCTAAATATGCCATCCCGACAGCCGGATTCCGCGCATTCACCGACTATGCCGGGGCGCTGGCCTATGTGCAGGGGCGTCCTCTGCCCGCAGTGCTGAAATACGACGGACTGGCCGCCGGAAAAGGCGTGGTGATCGCCCGGACGATGGCCGAGGCCGAAGCGGCGTTGCGGGATATGTTGCTCGACGACAAGTTCGGCGAGGGCAAGGTGGTCGTCGAGGATTACCTCGAAGGTCCCGAGTTTTCGTTCATGTGCTTCGTTTCGGGACACAAGGTGTGGCCGATGGCGCTGGCGCAGGACCACAAGCGCGCCTACGACGGCGACGAGGGTCCCAATACGGGCGGTATGGGCGCCTATTCGCCCCTGCCGTTCGTGACGGCGGAGGACGAACGCTATGCACTGGAGAAGATCATGCAGCCCGTGGCCGACGCGATGATCGCCGAGGGGTGTCCCTTCGAGGGCGTGCTCTACGGCGGACTGATGAAGACTGCGCGGGGTATCGAGGTCATCGAGTTCAACGCCCGTTTCGGCGATCCCGAGACCGAGGTGGTGCTGCCGCGCCTGAAGAGCGACATCGTCGACATCTTCTGTGCCGTGGCCGAGGGACGCGATACGCAGCTGGAGTGGCACGATTTCGCCGCGCTGGGCATCGTGCTGGCCTCGAAGGGCTATCCGGGCGACTACGAAAAAGGACACGAAATCAAGGGCCTGGACCGCGTCGAAGGGGCTGTTTATCACATGGGAACCCGGGCCGACGGCGGGCGGATTCTCACCAACGGAGGCCGCGTGCTGTTCGTGGTGGGCAAGGGCAGGGACCTGGCCGAAGCGCGGAGGAATGCGCTGGCCGACGTGGCCCGCATCGACTGCGACAATCTGTTCCACCGCACCGACATCGGCCACCGGGCTTTCGACGATTTGGAAAGATAATACGAGCGATATATGGCAAAAATAATCAGCGGAAAAGAACTTTCAGCGAAACTGAAACTTGAAATGGCGGACGAGGTGAAGACCTTCCCCGCGAAATACGGCCGTGTGCCCCATCTGGTTGTCATCCTCGTGGGCGAGGACCCCGGCAGCGTGAGCTATGTGACGGGCAAGGCCAAGGCTTCGGCCGAGGTGGGCATCCGCAATACCACGATCCGAAAGCCCGAGTCCGTTTCCGAGGCCGAACTGCTGGACATCATCACGGCCCTGAACCTCGACGACGAGGTGGACGGCATTCTGGTCCAGCTGCCCCTTCCGAAACATATCGACGAGGACAAGGTGATCGCCGCCATCGACAAACAGAAGGATGTCGACGGCTTCCATCCCCTGAACGTTGCGGCGCTGTGGCAGAAACAGCCCTGCACGCTCCCCTGCACCCCGAAAGGCATTCTCAAGATGCTGCGGGCCGCAGGCGTGGAGATCGCCGGCAAGCGCGCCGTGGTGATCGGCCGCAGCAATATCGTGGGACTTCCCGTGTCTAAACTGCTCTTGGACGCGAACGCTACGGTGACGATGGCCCACAGTCGTACGCGCAACCTCGCCGAAGTGACGCGCGGGGCGGAGATTCTGGTGGTGGCCATCGGGCGGCCGAAGTTCGTCACGGCGGAGATGGTGTCGCCGGGCGCCGTGGTGATCGACGTGGGGGTGAACCGCGACCCGGAGACGGGCAAACTGTGCGGTGACGTCGATTTCGCGGCCATCGAACCCAAGGCCTCGGTGATCACGCCCGTGCCGGGCGGCGTCGGGCCTATGACGATCTGCTGCCTGATGGAGAACACGATCGAGTGTTTTCTGCGGCGAGCGGGCCGGTAGCCGGAGGAACGGAGCGAAAACTTCGGTTTTTTTGCGCCTCCGCTGAAAAAAATCAGCCGTTGACTCACGGGTCAACGGCTGATTTCGTTTTACAAGGTTTCTGTTATCAGAGTTTGATCGGTTCGGATATTTTGATATTGTCGAGGAACCAGCGGTTGGCTGTCCCGACTTCCCACTGCGTCTGCGTAATGGTGATCTTCGTATCCTTGTTGACCGTAATGCCCTTCAGGCTGACTTCGGCGCGAACCCATTCGAGCTTGTGACCATCCTCCCATCCCAGTTCGGGTATGTCGATCTGCACTTTGTCGCTGCCGTTCTCGAAGATGACGATCAGATTGACGGGGTCGATCTTGCCGGACCCCTGGCGCATTCCGCACCAGTGTCACATTGTCCTTTGCTTCGGGAACCCCGTCTATCGGAGGAAGAATGATACCTGCGTGATTGCCGGTCTTGCCGAATTTGAGGTAGTTCTGCTGGAGGTAGATGCGTTTGTTGTCGTTCTTGTCGTAGATAAACTTGTAACCGAGTTTTTCGACAGCGTCGAATGCAGTCACTCCATCGACAGTTATGGAGGTAAGCGCTGTCGCTTTTGCATCGAGGTTATCCGTCTCGACCGTTTGGCCGACACCGCTTGCTACGGACCACGGTTCGAGCCATTCGAAGTTCTCCAGGAAATAGACGATCTCGTTCAGGCCGTTGTCCTCGACATCGGTGGCCATGATGCGCTGTACAGGCTCGGCCAAACCGGCGTAGTAGCCGGTGACGGTTACGATATGGCCGGTCAGGGCGGAAAGGCCCAGGCTTGCCGGTGCGTCCACGACGCTGACCGAGTACTTGGCGTTCTCCGAAACGGTGAGGGTGCTGCCGTTGAAAACGCCCTTGACGGTGACGTAGCCCCGTTTGGAGGAGGTGTAGTCGTCGATCTTTGCGCTGATGTCCTCCGGTTCGGGGTAGTTCACCGCTCCGTCGGACAGAACCGTCACCTCGTCGCAGTCGATTACCGTAGCGAGTTTCTGCGAGTCGGACGACTTGGTGCCCAAGAGCGAAATCTTGTCGCCGACGGCAACCGTCGTGGCGTCCGAGACGAAGATATTGTCCGTGTTTTTGTCGTCGCTGATGACGAAGCCTTTGGTCGTCACGGCCACGACGATCGCCGACGGTACGGAAATGACCGTTTCGTCCGCCAGGGCGGCGAGTTCACCTGCCGTGTACTCCTTCACATCGCGGTATTTGTCTCCGTTCTGCGTGATGAGCACCTGTGCGCGGCTTGCAAGAGTCCGTCCCTTGAAGACGAGGGTGGCCTTGCGGGGGTTGTCCTCCGCGCCGTCGCGCATGTTGTCGGTCACCGAAACCGTCACGTCCATGACGCCGGTTCCCGAGTTGGGCGTGACCGTCACCCAGTCGGGGACTTCCGTCACCCAGTCGGCGTCGGCATAGATGGTGATGATCTTTTCCGCCGCTCTTTCCGCTTCGAAATTCAAGGTGTTGGCGCTCGCCAGAACAGCTTCGGAAAGGTGGTCCTCATCCTTGTCGCAGCCCCAGAAGGAACACAGGGCCGCCATGAGGATCGGGGCTGTCATATATTTTACAAATCTCATAATCTTGTTTTTTAGGTTATTTCCGACTTAAAAATCGAGTCCGTCGCTCCATCCCGGATTCTGCGTGAGGTTCGGGTTGAGCGAACGCTCGCCGCTGGGAATCGGGTAGAGGTAATCGCGTTCCTCGTTGAACGAAGTGCGCAGAACGGTTTTGTGATAGTAGACATAGCCTTTGTCCCCCTCGGAGAGAATGATGTCCGAACCGAGTTCGTATACCGAAACTCCTTCGCCGGCTTGGGGTTTGGTCTCTCCTGCCTTATAGAGAATCAGATCGGCCGTTTCTTTGCCCGCAAGCTTGTATTCGCCGGGGCCCGGGAAATACATGCCGGAAATGGCCTGGTCGATGCAATAGCCGGCTTTCCAGCGATACAGATCCTGAAGGCGGAAACCCTCCTGGATTAGCTCGACGGCCCGTTCGCGGCGGATTTCCAGAATGACGCCCTTGTTGGCGCCGGTCACGTTGGGATAGCCGTACTCTTTGGATTCAAGATACCAGTCGATATTTTTGTTGGCTTCGTTCATGTCGAGGCCCCGCATTCCCACCCGGCTTCGGATTTCGTTGACGGTGATCGCCAGATCGTTCTGCGTGAGCGTTCCCAGTTCGGCCTTGGCTTCGGCATAGTTGAGCAGCACTTCGGCATAGCGGAAAACCGGCATGTCGCAGGTCGAACGGTCGTTGCGGTCGATCTGTCCTCCCGAGGCCGTCGTGTCCTGAACGAATTTGATGGGTTGGTAGCCGGTGATCGTGACGCCGAGATCGGGACCCTGCACCCGTTTGGCGCCGATGCGCTTGTAACCCGGGGTGCGGATCGACTGCGCCAGGCGCGGGTCGCGGTCCTTCACCTCTTCGGTGAAAGGCAGCGTCTGCCACCCCTCCTGGTCGGTGAATGCGGTGCCGTCCTTCTTCAGGTACATGTTGATGAATTTGCGGGTGTAGCCCGGGCGGCCCTGTGTCGGCAGCAGCGTGTAGGCCGTCGCATTGTGGTAGACCTGGGCCTCGTAGCTGTTCCGGATGGCGAGGATATACTCTTCGGTGCTGGCATTCTCCTGTGCGAAGAGCATCATGTAGTCCTTGTCCGGAGTTTTGGTGGAGTAGAGCTTGTAGGGACCTTCGTCGATGATCGTTTTGGCGGCCTTGGCGGCTTCCTCCAGATAATAGGTGTAGTCATGTCCTTCGAGGTTGATGCCGTGGTATTTGCGGTAGGTTCCCTCGAAGAGGCAGAACCGCGCTTTCAGCGCCAGCGCCGCCCATTTGTTGACGCGGTAGGTCGATATATCCTCCGTAAGACCGCCGCTGTTGATGGCTTCGTCGATATCCTTGATCATATTGGTCATGATCAGTTCGCGTGAATCGCGCGGTTTGTAGAGCGCTTCGTCGGCCGAGCCGAGCTGCACCTCGTACCAGGGTACGTCGCCGAAGCGTTTCACCTTGTCGAAATAGAAGGCGGCGCGGAAGAATTTGGCCAGGGCCGTATACTCGGTCACAGCCTTCTTGTCTTCGCATTGATCGACATATTCCAGCAGGGTGTTTATGCGGCGCAGGTTGCCCCACGACCAGCCGCCGCCGGTGTTCGGAACGGTGCGCTTGTCGCCTCCGTAGAGAACATCGGAGAGGGTCATCTGAACGAGCAGGTCGTTCTGCTCATCGTAGGGCGTCTTGTCCAGCAGGTTGTCGTAAAAGGGGTTGGAGAAGAGTTCCAGATCGCTTCTCGTCTTGAAATAGTCGAACTGCGTCACCCGATCCAACGGTTCTTTGTCCAGCAGGGAGTCGCAGGCCGATAATCCTGCAATCAGCGTTGCTGCCAGTATGATTAATCGCTTCATGGTATTCGGATTTTGAAATTATTAGAAGGTGATGTCGATGCCGAACATGAACGTCTTGGCCCACGGATAGTAGGCGTTGTTGTTCACGCCGGAACGGTTGATAGCCGCTTCGGGATCGACGTACTTGGAGTTCTTTTTGAGCGGCGACCAGTAGCAGAGGTTCTCGCCCGAGAAATAGATGCGGATCTGGTCGATGCCGGCCTTCTTGGTGAGGGTCGCGGGGATCGTGTAGCCGACGGTCAGGTTTTTCAGGCGCAGGTAGCGGATATTTTGCAGGTAACGGTCGTTGACCTTGCTCAGATAACCTCCCGATGAAGAATAGGCTCTTGCGCGCGGGAAATAGGAGTTGGGATTGTCCTCCGCCCATACCTTGCCGAGGAAATCCGTCGGGAGGTAGGAGAGGTAGGGATAGGAATAGCAGCCCCAGAAAGGCATCATTTCTCCGTGGGGATACCAGTAGTGGTTGCCGGTTCCCTGGAAGAAGACCGAAGCGTCGAAGCCCATCCAGCGGATCGAGGCGTTGATGCCGTAGGAGAGCGTCGGGAGCGAGTTGCCCAGGATCGTCCGGTCGCCCGGCTTGTCGACGGTGTCGTTGCCGACTCCCCAGACGCCGTTGCCGTCGAGGTCGACGAACTTCAGGTCGCCGGCCTGCCAGCCGCCGGTCAGACGGCCCGTGCTGTAACTCAGGTCGACCTCTTTGGCATAGGCCTGCGCCTCTTCGGTGGTCTTGAAGAACCCGTCGGTCTTGAAGCCCCAGATTTCGCCGATCTCCATGCCGACGTAATAATCTCCCTTTGTCAGGTTGGTCAATGACTTGTTCGGGTTGTTGTCGTATTTGGTGATGACGCTCTTGTAGTCGCTGAGGTTGAAACCGACGCTGTATTCGAACGGTTTGCCGGCGAGTTTGAACTGGTCGCGCCAGCTGACGGAGAGTTCATAACCCTTCGTGCGCAGTTCGGCGGAGTTCATGCTGGGCGAATCGGCCCCGTATACGCCGGGCAGCGCCATTCCGTCGGTCAGCATGTCCTTCGTGTCGCGGATGTAGACGTCGCCGGTGAAGTTGAGCCGGTTGTTCAGCATGGTGAGATCCAGACCCAGGTCCCACTGCTGGGCGGTTTCCCAGGTCAGGTCGGAGGCTACGGGGGCGCCCAGCGAGGAGTACTTGCCCTTTATGCTGCCGTCGAAGGTGTAGTTGCTGAAATCCTTGTTCGTGATCAGGCGCATGTAGGTGTAGTAGGACGACACGTTCTGGTTGCCCAGGCTGCCGAACGAAGCGCGCAGCTTGAGGTTGTCCACCAGGTCTTTGGCGTTGCCGAAGAACGGCTCCTCGGAGATGCGCCATCCGGCCGATGCCGAGGGGAACAGGCCCCAGCGGTTGCCCGGTGCGAAACGCGACGATCCGTCGTAGCGTCCGCTCACCTCGAAGAGGTAGCGTCCTTTGTAGTCGTAGTTGATACGGGCGAAGAAACCTGCCAGGGCGTATTCGTTCTGGCCGCCGCCGTAAGCGCCCTCCGTGGGAGAGCCTGTTGCCAGATTCAGGTCGTCGAGGTTTATGGAGGAGAGGTTGATGCCTGCCACCGAGACGTTCTTGCTGGCCCACGTTTCGTAGTTGAATCCGGCGGTTGCCGACACGTGGTGCGCCTCGCCGAACGTTTCGTCGTAGTTGGCGTAGACGTTGGCCGAATAGTAGTTGCGCGTCTGAACCACTTCGTCGAGCTGGTTCATGCCGGCGCCCGTGTCGTAGGCGAGCAGCGGCCCGTCGGGGTATTCGCGGTAGTTCATTGCGGAACTGCGGCTCGTATTGCGGTTCTGGTAGAGGCGGTAGGTGAAGTCACCCGTGATGCTCAACGTCTTGAACGGCGTGATGACCAGGCGTGTCGTGTTCGAGAAGTCGTTCGAGCGGTCGACGTTGCGGTGCGTGCCCTCGTTGAGCAGGATGTGGCGTCCGTTGGCGATCTTGTAATCGAGATACGGCGTGCTGTAAAGCCACGATCCGTCGGGGTTCTTCATGGGGAAGTTGGCCAGTGCGTGGCGGGCGCTGTAAGCGATGGTGTTGTCTACGCTGCCGTCTCCCAGAGACTTGTAATTCGACGAGAAGAACGACGTGTTGTTCGAGAGCGTTGCCCACCGGTTGATCCGAAAATCGAGTTTCGCACGCAGGTTGTACTTGTTATACACGTCGGGATGTGCGCGCTGAATACCTTCCTGGCGGTCATAGGCGCCCGAGACGAGGTATTTGATGTCCTTCGTGCCGCCGCTGAGCGAGATGTTGTGCTGCTGCACGGGCCGACGCTGCTGGAAGAGCATGTCCCACCAGTCGTAGTTGCCGTAGTAGACCCACTGTTTGCGGCCGTTGCGGATCTCTTCGACGACCCACGGACGGTCGGGATGCTCGGTCCTGTCGTTCACGCGCGCCAGCAGCTGCTGCATGTCGTGATCGTTGTATTTGACATAGTTCGTTCCGGAGTCGGCCTGCCAGAACTTGTTGACCGTATAGACCGACCAGTAACCGCGGTTCTCGTAGTCGGTCGAGGTCGTGGCCTCCTCCCAGCCGAAACGGCCGCTGTAACGCACCGTCGCCTTGCCGTCCTGGGCCGAGCCGTTCTTGGTGGTGACCAGGATGACGCCGAAGGCTGCGCGGGCGCCGTAGACGGCTGCCGCCGAAGCGTCCTTGATGACCGAGATCGACTCCACGTCGTTGGGGTTGACGCGGTTCAGGTCGCCCACCACGCCGTCGATCAGCACGAGCGGGTCGGCCGAGTTGATCGAGTTGACGCCGCGGATGTTGATCGCCGGCGTGCTGCCGGGTTTACCCGAGGAGGTGGTGATGTTGAGACCCGCTACGGAACCCTGCAACATGCTGCCCAGCGAATGGGTGACGCGGTTTTCGAGCTCCTTGCTCCCTACGGTCGCAACGGCGCCGGTCAGGTTGACTTTTTTCTGCGTACCGTAGCCGATTACGACGGTTGCATCGAGCATGATGGCGTCCTCTTGCAGGTAGATCGTGATGCTGTTCCGGCTTGAGGGAACCGTCACTTTCTGGGGCAGGTAACCCAGGCAGGTGACCTGGAGAACGGCTTCTCCCGACGGAACCTGGATTTTGAAGGTGCCGTTTTCGGAGGTTGTGACGCCTTTGGTCGTACCATCGACCAGAACGGCTACACCCACGAGCGGCTGTTGATTGGCGTCGAGGACTTTTCCCGACACCTCCCTGTTCTGGGCCGAAAGGGCTGTTATTCCCCCTCCCAATACCAGAAGAAGAGATAGAACCAGTGGTCTTAATACTCTCATAAGATCTGTGTTTGTTGGTTAGTAAATGATGATTGTGGTTGGGTATGTAGCGAAAATCACTTGCGTCGGTAGGCATCCGTGGAGAATGCTTTCGGCCGCTGCATGTTTTCGGTCCACTCGTTTCCGAATTCGTCCTTGACGGTGATCACAAGGTCGGTGTCCGCATCGTCCGCCTTCACCTTGAAGAAGTGCGTGAACTTGTCGGTGATGAACGACGGGGTTTGCGTGAGTTTCGCATTGTTGAACCGCTTGACCGAGAGCGCCGCGATATGGAGCGGGTCGTAGGCCCAGACTTCGGTGTAGGGCAGCGTCTTGCGTTTTTCGTCGACGACGCTCAGCGTCCAGTCCGAATTCCAGTTCCAGATGTTGATCAGCACCTCGTTGTCGTTGTTCTGCGGATAGGCGTTGACATATTGCATATAGGCGTTCTTGACCGAAGCGGAGATGTCGGAAGGCATCAGCGGAACGTCGGCCATCGAAAAATGCACGTTGTTCAGGTCGTAGCTGCGGAACTGGTACTCTTCGGGCCATCCGGTCGATTTGTAGAGACATTGGAAATCGGTTCCCGTGACATCCCAGATGCCGTAGCCGCCCGGAGTTCCGTCGGTTCCGATGTGGATTCCGGGCGTGAGGTTGCCGGACCACCACCACGAAGCGCATACCGATCCGGAGTTATACTCCCGGAAGTTATGCCCGTCCACGATCGGGGCGTCGGGCGTCACGTTGAAAAGTTTGTGGGTATGCCCCGTCACGAAACGGACCGTATATCCGTCGAGGATGTCGAAAAGCCGCTGGGTGTTGACCGGATCATGGTCGATCTTGAATCCCGATGTGGTCGGATAGAATACCTGCGCATGCATGGCAACGACGACGGGGGTCGTCTTGTCCACGTGCGACAGGTCTTTCGCCAGCCAGTCCAGCTGCTCGGCGGAGAGGCTCTTGACATAGTTGCGGGAAGTGCTCCCGTCGTAGCTGCTGCAATCAATGTCGTCCATGACGACGTAATGGACCTTGCCGATGTTGAACGAATAGTAGGTCGGGCAGATCTGATCCACATATTTGACCGCCGCATCGTAGTCCGACCTGGTCTGGAAGTCGTTGTCATGGTTGCCCATGGTGTGGAAGATCTGCAGATTCTTGATCTGGCTGTTGACGGTGTTCAGGTACTGGGGGAAATAGTAGCTGTTCGAATACCAGTAGAGGTCCCAGGTCATGTCCCCGAGGGTGAGCGCATACATCTTCTCGCCCTTGTGGCGGGTCATGTAGTCCGTAAGGTCGGAGGTGAACTGGGCGAACTGTCCCAGGTCGCCCGTTCGGTTGGCGAGGTGCATGTCGCCCAGCATGAAGATCTTGTAGGAGTCCTGTCCGTCGACCTTTTCGAGCTTGAAGTCGGCCCGTTCGACGACGTCGGCGCTGTTTTTGAGCGCGCGGTGGAACTGCGGGAGCACCCCGACGGACGGAACTTCGTAGCCGCTCGGGACGGAGATGAAGACATATCCCCACTTTTTGGCCGATTTGAGCTGGTAGATGCCCTTCTCGTTCGTGACGGTCACCTCCGCGCCGTCGGAGACCACGACGTTCTCCACGCCGACGCCGGCCGACGACACGATCCCGTAGACCGTGGTGCCTGCATCCGGTTTGAAATCTATGTCTTCGACGATGTTGATGTAGATTCTTCCGAACGATTTTTTGCGCGCGTCTCTTTTGACGAAGACTTTGTAGTAACCCGTTTCACACCCGTCGGCCAGGCGTACGGTGAAACTGTCGGAAGAGGTGTTGACGATGGGGCAGACGTAGGAGATGCCTGCGTCCGACTCAAGAATGAATGTGTCTGTGGTCAGGGGCGATTTCCCCCCCCCACTTACGGCGAAAGTGCACTCGCCGCCTTCGGTGACGTCTACCGACCCCGGAACCGTGAATTGCACGTCGAAATTATCCGCGGGGGCCTTTTCGTCATCGCTGCCGCCGCAGGCGAAGAGTTGCGAGACGGCGATGAGTGCCAGTAACAGATACTTTAATACGTTTTTCATTTTAAGTTCTTCGATTATAATTTTTTTATTTGTCCGCGTTTTGTAAATCCGGTTGTTTGGACACCTCGAAGGCCCGGAAAGACCCGGTCGGGGACTCCGTCCCGAAGTCTCCGTTTGCGGCCCTGCCGGCCTTCGCATCTTCCGTTATATATATGGTAACCATCTGTTTACCGTGTCGCTTCTGTCTGAAAAACTTTTCAAATATAACTTGTTTGTGTTTCGATTGTGTTTCGAATACATTTCAAAATTAAACTTATTTTATTAAAAAACAAAATCGGATGATTTTTTTTGCAAATAAAAAATTTTAATTTTTAGTCGTGTTTCGTTTGGTAGATTTGCCATTTCCCTTTCATTTCTTTTTCGTTGCCCTTGATTTGTGGAATGGTTGTGAAGCGAGACTGTCGGGCGTCTGTTTTTCGGCGACGGCAGTTCGGAAAACGGCATGGCGGAGAAGAGTGGCGGGCGGAACCGGAGGTGTTGTCGGAACCGGTCCCGGCCGCTCGGGGCGGGCTGTCGCCTGCGCCGGGAGCGGCAGTGTGGCGGACGGATTCCGGCGCAGGCAAAAAAGACGCTCGCGGAGGTGAG
>ERZ773116.1521-NODE-1521-length-21240-cov-19.830965_pt1 | contig 21240 bp, 20 predicted proteins | sample MGYA00580563_ERZ773116 | MGnify/ENA primary metagenome ERZ773116 (study PRJEB29015, sample SAMEA2737864) | human gut metagenome | biome: human gut; feature: human-associated habitat; material: faeces | place: China | collected 2012 ... | reverse complement strand
CAAGTGCTAAAAGTGTTGAAATCTAAGGTAAACCCCAACGAAAAAAACTCATACAGTAAAAGAATCACAGTTGCAAAAAAAAACATAAAATGATAAAATAGGAAAAAATGGAAGTTAGAAAGAGGATGTCTATGGATAATAAAATTAAGATGTATAATTTAACTATACCACAAGAAAATATATGGTTATTAGACAGAATCAACCCTAATACGACTATAAATAATATCCTAGGAACTTTTAGAATTAATAAAAAATTAGATGTAGATATATTAAATAAAGTAATAAATGAAATAGTGAGAACAAATGAAGCCTTACGAATTAGAATAGTTGAGGAAAATGGAATTGCTAAACAATATATATCAGAATATGAAAAAGAAACATTTAAAGTATATATATTAAATGATGATGACGATACTGAAATCAATAAAATTGTAAAAAGAATATCAGAAGAAAAAATGCAGATCATGAATAGTAAGCTATATGATATTAGAATAATACAGAACAAAGTAGAAACATGTGTGAGTGTTAAAACCCACCATATAATTTCAGATGCATGGACATTGGGTCAAATTGCAGAACAAATAAAGGAATATTATTTAAAAATATCAAACGATGAAGAAATTGATATAAAACCATCATATATAGAATATATAAAAAAAGATGAAGCATACAGATTATCTCCAAGATACCAATCAGATAAAGAATTTTGGAATGAATATATAAAAAATTTAAAATGTAAAAACAAATATGAAATGCCAAAAGATAAAAAATGCAAAAGGGTAGAAAAAGCAATAAAAAAAGAAGTGTTTGAGAAGATATCATCTTTTTGTTGCAAAAATAAAATTAGCGAATATGCATTTTTGTTGGGCATAATTTCAGTTTATTTTTCAAAAATTTTTAATGAAGATGAAATTATAATAGGAACTCCATTTTTAAATAGAAGAAAAGCTGATAAAGAACTAGAAATGATGGGAATGTTTATCGCCACTCTACCTATAAATATTATAGCAAAAGGAGAGATGACTTTTATTGATGTTTGCAAAAATATAAATACTACAAATTTACAATGTTTTAAACATTCAAAATATCCATATTATGAAATACAAAAGGCATATCAAGATTTCTCAAAAGAGAACATTAACTTATATGAAATAGCCTTTTCATATCAAATAAACAAATTGGAGGTAACACTTGATGGAGATACTGGCAAGACAACTTGGATTCCAAATGATACTCAAGCTAATCCATTGTTAATAAGCTATGTTAATCATTTTGGAGAAAATCTTTTATATTATGATTTTCTATTAGATTGTATGAATGAAAATGATATAGATGATATGCATGAACGAATTAGGGGGATTATTAAACAAGTCTTAGAAAATAAAGCTATAGAGATAAAGGACATAACACCTCTTTCAGAAACGGATAAAAAACTAATTACCCAATTTAATAATACAGGTAGTGTAGAAATAAATAATCAAACTATAGTGTCAAGATTTAATTGCATTGTAGATGAAAATAAAAATAAAATTGCACTAATTTGTGGAAATAATAAAATAACGTATGAAGAATTGAATAACAAAGCAAATAACTTATGCTGTAACATACAAAAAGAGGGAATATATGGAGAAAATATTCCGATCATTTTAGATAACGAAATCAATTTCATTATAAGTATTTTAGGTGTTTTAAAATCAGGTAATCATTATATTCCGATTTTACCTGAAGAATCAATAGACAGAGTAAAGTATATTATAAAAGATTCAAAATCAAAAATATTGATAACCAATACCAAGTATATCAACATTATCAAGGTAAATGACATACAAATAATTAATATTGATAATGTCAAAGATAAAAATGTTAAAATCAACCCAATAGAGATTTTACCATCGGATATATCTTATATTATTTACACATCTGGGACTACTGGTAAACCTAAAGGCGTTATGATGAAAAATGAAAATATAATTTCATTAATCAATTCTATGAATATGGATGTGGATTTAAAATATTTAAAAGACGATGTTGCAGTTTCACTATTAAAACATTCTTTTGATGCTTCTGCAATTGATATTTATTCATCACTATTAAATGGTGGTACATTAGTATTAATACCAAAAGAGGATGAATTTAATGCAAAAGAGGTAGTTGAGACAATAAGGAAAAACAATGTTACAAGACTGTTTACGGTTCATAAATGGATTGAGCAAATACAAAATGTGTGTATCGAGAATAATATAAAATTAGACAAGTTAAGAATAATAGGAACAGGGGCAGAAGTTCTAAACCCAAAGAAGTTTGAAAAATTATTACTAAATAATCCAAATTTAGGTATTTATAATACTTATGGTCCAACAGAAGCCACAATGTTTATGACAAAACATAAAGTTACAGTTGAGGATATTCAAAAAGATTATTCAACTATTGGAAAATTGATGCCAACGACAAGAGCTATAATACTTGATAAAGATAATAGAATTCTACCTATTAATATACAAGGAGAGTTAGGCATATATCAAGAGGAAAATTCAGCTAAGAATATTGCAAAAGGTTATTTGAATCAAGATAAACTTTCAAAAGAAAAATTTATAACATTATATAATGAAATATCAGGCAGTGAATGTAAATGTTACAAAACTGGTGATATTGTAAAGCTAAATAGAAATTTGGAATTAGAGTTTATAGGAAGAAAGGATGACTTTGTAAAAGTTGCAGGGGGATATTTAGTATCATTAAATGAAGTAGAGCAAAGAATCAAAGAATTATTAGGCGAAAATATAGAAGTATCTGTTATGACATCAAAAATAAAAAATTCTAATGTATTAATATTATTTATCTGTAAAAACGAAAAAAGCTTAAATATAGAAACTGATGATATAAAAAATATAATAGATGAAAATATAACATTTTATATGAAACCTAAACACATTATAGAGTTGGACAAAATTCCAAGAAATAAAAATGGCAAAATTGACAGAAAAGAACTAGACCAAATAGCTAATAAATATCTAAAAACAAGAAATAAAATTATTAGCCCACAAACAACATTGGAACAAATGATCTACGATAAGGTAAAGAAAATAGTAAAAGAGGACTTCTCGATTACTGATGATTTTGAAGATGATTTGGGACTGGATTCTTTGAATATGACAAGTTTATATATTTCGTTAGGAAACGATAAAATGACAATACAAGACTTGTATAATTATTCTACGGTAAAAGATTTAGCTAATATGATGAATACTGAAATAGTAAATAAAAGAGAAAACAGAAAAGAGAATATAAAAGTAAAAAATATTAGTAGCAAATTCAATATGAACACTGTTCTTTTAACAGGTGTAACAGGTTTTGTTGGAGTAAATTTATTAAGAGAGCTAGTAGAAAGTAAAGATACAGAAAAAATATATTGTATAGTTAGAACTAAAGTAGGATTATCAAGTTATGAGAGATTTGAAAACACCATTAAATACTATTTTGATGTAGAAACTTGCAATCTGATAAAAAAGAAAACAATTGTAGTAAATGGAGACTTAACAAGAGAAGATTTGGGAATTCTTCCAGAAGAATTAGACAAAATAAAAAGAGAAGTTACAACAGTCATTAATTGTGCTGCAAATGTAAAGCATATAGGTAAATATGCCAATTTCTACAAAGACAATGTCAAAACTGTTCTTAATATATTGAAAATTTGCAAAGACAATAATATTAATTTTGCTCATATTTCTACATTGTCATTGCATGGATTTAAAAATGAAGATATAACAAGAGTCTTTGATGAAAACACATTAAATATAAATCAAACATTTGATAAAAGTCCATATTTAATATCTAAGTATGAAGCCGAAGAAATAATACTTAAAGCAATAAATAATAAAGAGTTAAACGCTAAAATATTTAGAATTGGAAACATTATGCCGAGAATGTCAGATGGAAAATTTCAGAAGAATTTTGAACAAAATGCCTTTATGCTAGCAATTAAAGAAATAGGAAATATCGGATTGCAAACAATAGAAATGATTAATTCTGAAATCTATTTAACACCTGTAGATGAGTGTGTGAAAGCAATTAATATAATATTAAACAGTTCTTGCAATAATGTTATTTACCATATTGAAAGTGATAAAGTTGTCAAAGTATCAGATATTGCAAAAATAATAAGAAAAAAATATAATGAACTTAATATCACCAATGTAGATAACCTCAAAGAAAAGCTATATGAGAATTACAATGTTGGTGTAGAACATCTAAAAGCCATTATTAATCAAAATACTAATGAATATAGTAAAGATATTACTTTAAATATTTTAGATGGTTTAAATTTTAAATGGAATAATATAAATGATTCATATTTAAAAAATATTGTAAATATAGCATTTAAAATACAAAAGGAGGAGGAAAAATGAACACGACAGAAGTGAAAAAGATGAAACTAAGATTATATACACTAATTATTTTTGTTAATTTAATATTAGTCTTTGTTACATATAAAGTTATGCCTATTATACAAAATTATCCACCCAATTCAGAAAATATTGCATTTCAAAAATCTGTTGAGAAATTAAGCCATGTCGAGCAATATATAATGATTTTTGTGGTAGGAACTGCAATACATATATTTACATTAAATAAATCATTAAAAAATATTTATCGATTTTTGAATAAATATCACAATAAAGAAAAAATTTCCTATGATGAAATTAAAGAAACAAGAAAAGACTGCATAACCGTTCCATATAAATTCTACTTATTACAAATAATTATAGTTTTAGTATTGGGAATGTCATTAACATTTTTACTGATTTCTGATGGACTAGCTATATTAAAATTCTTTTTGATGTTACTAGCAATAACCACACTAATTGAAATAATACAATTTATATTTATTCAAAGAGAACTTAAAAATGTAATGATAAAAACATATAGGTTCGAGAGTAAATACGAAAAGAATTTGGGATTAAGGTTAAATTTTTCAACCAACTTAATATTGCAAATAATTCCATTTATAGGTGTTTCCATAATAATAATTTCTTTAATTGGCTATGCTAAAGCTACAGAAGAATTTGCTAAAACAAATGCAAGCTACTATGAAGCATATCTTGAAAATAGGAATTTTAATAATGTCAATCTAAACGAAATAAAAGAAAACTTAAAATCAATTCCTTTAAAAAGTAAAGATGATTATTACTTTATATATATACCAGACATATCATATGAATATACATCAAAACCAGAAGCAAAAATATCAGATTTCTTTAAAAAATATTTAGATTTTTATTTTGAAGGAAGCAGTGATATTATATATGAATTTTATGGAACAGAGCAGCAAGCCTATACATTAAAATTGAAAGATAATACAGGAATGAATTGGTATATTGGATTCGAATATAACACAACAGATCATACATTGATGGCTTACTATATTATAATAATTATAGGAGCATTAATGATTTACACTATATTTATATATATATTAGCAAAGAATATATCAAATAATATTGTTAATGTATCAAACTCATTAGAAGAAATACTAAAAGGTAAGAACAAAAATAAAGAAAAAATTGCCATAGTTTCTAATGATGAAATAGGAGATTTATCATATTACTATAACAAAATAGCTGAACTAACAGAAGAACATGAAAAAGAATTAAAAGATAATGAATATATTATGCAAAGACAAGCACAGTTTGCTATTCTAGGAGAATTTGCAGGTGGCATTGCACATGATTTAAACTCACCATTATCAGCAATACAATCCAATGTAACAACCTTAAAGAAGTATTTTAATTATAACAGAGTACAAGCTGACCAGGAGGATAAAGATGAAATTATAAATATCTTAAATAATATAGATAGTAGTATTGAGAGAATGGGTAATACAATAGCAGGTGTACGAAATCAAATTAGAGCAACTGGAGACAAGGATAAAGAGGAATTTTCTCTAAAGGAACTAATAGGTGGTATTGAAATATTATTTGGAAGCATCTTGCGAAAAAATAACTGTCAAATCTTAAATAAAGTTAATGAGGACTATAAAATTTTAGGTGAGAAAAATAAACTTGACAGAGTTGTAGGAAATGTTATAAAAAATAGTATAGACGCATACCAAGAAATTGGAAAAAACGGAATAATTGAAGTTAATGCAATAAAAGAAAGTGATAAATATATTATAACCATAAAAGATGAAGCTGGCGGGGTGTCCGATGAAGTAAAAGATATATTATTAAAGGAAATGAAAACGACAAAAAAGGAAAATGGAACTGGTTTCGGACTTTATTATTCTAATACAATTATTGAAAGTAGTTTTAAAGGAAAAATGTATTTTGAAACTACAGATGGTGTTGGAACAATATTTTATATAGAACTACCAATTAATAAGGAGGAAAATTAAAATGGAAGAAAATATGTATAAAGAGGCTAGGGTTTTAGTCGTTGATGATATTGAAGAAGTGTTAAGTGCAACAAAAAGTACTTTAAAATTTGAGGGAATGAATGTTATAACATACTCAAATCCTAAAGAAGCTTTAGAATTTCTTAAAAATAATAAGATAGATGTATTGTTACTTGACTTTTTTATGCCTGAAATGAACGGAGATAAATTTATCGAAGAATTAAGGAGATTTAATAATGAAACAGTTATAATACTAAGAACAGGATATTCTGACAAAGTTCCACCAATGGAAATGTTGGATTCATTAAATATACAAGGATATATCGATAAATTAAAAGGTGATGATGAACTAGTATTGATGACTAAATCAGCTATTAAAACATCTTATTTATATAAAAAATTGCTTGAACAAAAAAATGAGATTAATAAGTTACGATATAGTAATGAATTTTTAGGAAAATTTTTCGGAAAAGTTTTAGGACAAATAAGAGAAGAATCAATGGTTATTGGTCCATTGTCAAATATTTTAGCAAGTACTGAAGGTGTTACTGAAGAAGAAAGAAAAAGATTTGCTGAAGATATAAATTTAGCAATAGGAAAATTAGTAGAAATGACTAAGACTATGGAATTTGATAATTTAGGAGAAGTTTCAATAAGTAAATTAAATGAAATATTAAATAATCTTCTAGACATAGAATTAAAAATGAAATATGCTAAAATCAATTTAGAATATAATGAAGATATAATTTTAAAATGTGACTCAAAGATATTGATTTATATGCTTGTAGAAATAATAGAAGTTATACTTGAAAACGAAAAAGTAATAAATATCAATATAGATAATTCTACAATAACAATTGAAAATGAAATTAACAATGAAGAGTTAATAAATAAATTAAGAAAAATAGCAGAATTTGATAGTAATTTCAAAATAAATAACATAGAAGGTAAAATCAGTATAGAAATATAAAAAGATACCAAAGTTAGCTTTGTTTAACTTTGGTATTTTACTATTCAGACATAACATCATCAAAAAGTTTATCATCGTAAAATTCCTTAAGTGTTATTTTAAATCCTTCACATATATGTAGCATAGTATCCATTCTTAAATTTTTAGTGTCATTTTTCATGAAATCAGTTAATGTTGGCAGAATGCAATGAAAATTGCCAACATAGGCAAAGTGGAAACTGCAAATTAAAAGGAAGTTTAAAATTCACACTAGATGGAATAGATGCTGGAGGGCTATGGAATTTAAGCACTTCTGGAGGAATATCACTATCTAACATTGCCTCTGAAATAGTAAAGTATAAAAAAGCAGGTATTAGTATTGTAGATGTTCCGTTTGAATTATCATTAACAGAACAACAGAGTTTAGCTTATGGTACATATTATAGTATAGATTTACATAGAACCAATATTAAACCTAAATTAACAAATAATACACCTAGATTAGTTGATAATACAGTTCAAGAAGTCAGACAACTTAATGATGCAGAAAAAAAAAACAAATCTTCTGATACAAAAAAACAAGATGAAAAAAAGTCTTCTGAAAACAATTCAGGAGTTGCTCGGTTATGTGCAAATCGATACAACCGAAATTTATACTCATTTACACAACCAAGAAGTTCTGGAGGTAATGATGAATCATCCGTTAGCACAATTTAAAATGGAGAACGCTCTTGCTTATTGTGCTTAAATAAGATATAATAAGGAGGAACTCATGAAAGAATTTTTAAGAGCTTTAGAGTTATATGCCTATAATTTGGATTATATGTTAAATAGTAATGATTCTTCTAGTGATATAAGACAAGAAAAAATAGCATTATTGAAATATACTTATGAACAGGTTTTGGCCACACAAGCTGAACAAGTCGCAAGTAAAAAGAATAACATTGACAATATTCCGGAAATAGGTAAATTTATAATAAAGGAAGGTATGAAAAGTAATAATTTACAAAATGTTGGATAAAATTTAAATCTCATAAGAAAAAAGCAGAGTAGGAGAGAGGGCTAGTCTATAAAACATTAAATTAAAGATTTTTAAATATTATAAAAAAATTATTCCTATAATTCTACGATGTAAAAAATTCTATATAAAATATTTATAAAACCAAATCATAAAATTTAAAATATATGAATTTAGTATAAAAATTTATTAAATTAAATTTAAATAATTTTGTGCAAAGTTAAATTTTATTAATTTTAAAAATATCTTGCAAAATTTGTATTTGATTTATAAATTTTAATTTAATTTTTTATTATACTGATTATATATAATATTTTAATTATTAAACACTCTAAAATCGTTTTTAAGACATTTTAATATTAAAGATAATAAGTTAATCGTTTATAATTAATTGTAGAAAACAAAAATTGCATAAGTTATACTAAGAATGGTTCAAAATGTTGATTATTATGTTTTTTCTAAAAATCATTAAAAAGTGGCAAAAAAGCGACGCACGAGAATCGATTTTAAGGCGTTTTTATTTTTTAGACATATAACTTGTTGTCTAGAAAAAACAGCAAAATGAGGATTTTAAACGATTTAAGGAATTTTAAAGAAAATTAAATAAATAATAAAAAAATTATAATGAAATTAAATACTAGAATTAAATTTAAAAGACACTATATTAAATAAGGAATATAAGATATTAAATAAATAGATAAAGTGCAAACGGATATATATAGTAGAAAACAATAGAGGACACCGAGAGCGGCAGTCCATATAATTTAAGCCTACTCCTTTTTGCGCAAAACTTTGATTTTGCGCAATTGAGTATTTATATTTTAAGGCATCCTCTCTATATGCCCTAAAATATAAATATACAATAATTACCTTATTTTGAATTTTTTAAAAAATATGACATCTTATCTAAAAATTCATTATTATTTTTTGTTGCAACCATTTGTGTAATTAATTCTTCAGTAACATCTGCAACTGACATTGTTGACATAGCTTTTCTTAATGCAAATACTGTTTCTAATTCTTTTGGTTCTAATAATAATTCTTCTCTTCTAGTTCCAGATTTATTTATATCAATTGCTGGGAAAATTCTCTTTTCTGATAATTTTCTGTCTAAGTGAACTTCCATATTACCAGTACCTTTAAATTCTTCAAATATAACATCATCCATTCTGCTTCCTGTTTCTATTAATGCAGTAGCTAAAATTGTTAAGCTTCCCCCATTTTCTATATTTCTGGCTGCACCGAAGAATTTTTTAGGTTTATGTAATGCACTTGGATCTAAACCACCAGATAATGTTCTTCCTGAAGATGGTATAGATAAGTTATATGCTCTTGCTAAACGTGTAATACTATCTAATAATATAACTACATCCTTCTTTTGCTCTGTTAATCTCTTAGCCCTTTCTAGTACCATTTCTGCTACTTTTACATGGTGCTCAGGCAATTCATCAAAAGTAGAATATATAACATCTCCTTTGATGCTACGTTTCATATCTGTAACTTCTTCTGGACGTTCGTCTATTAAAAGTACTATTAATTCTATTTCTGGATTATTTGTTGTAATACTATTTGCAATCTTTTTTAATAATGTAGTTTTTCCAACTTTTGGTGGAGCAACTATCATCCCTCTCTGGCCTTTTCCAATTGGTGATATTAAGTCAATGATTCTCATTGCATATTCATTTGGAACTGTTTCAAGTCTGATTCTTTCTTCTGGATAAATAGGTGTTAAATCATCAAATTTTTGTCTTCTATATGCCTTTTCTGGTGCTTCTCCATTAACTTCACCAACATATATTAATGCTGGGAATTTTTCACCTTCCTTTGGCAATCTTGCAATACCTTTTATTTTGTCTCCTTTGTCTAATCTGAATCTTCTAATTTGTATAGGTGATATATATACATCTTTTGGTGTTGATAAATAATTTTCTCCTCTCAAAAATCCATACCCATCTGGTAATACTTCTAATATTCCTTCAACAATTTCATCGTCTGCATTTGTAAGCTTATATGATCCATTTGATGGTTCTGCTATATTACCAGAAGTTACATCTGTTTCAATATATTCCTCAGCATGAGCATTAGATTCGATTGTTTCATCACAAGCTTGTCCTGAAAGATCATTTTCAGACAATTCTTGTATTAGTTCATCTTTTTTTAGCTTTGAACTATTTTTTATTTCTTTTTCCTTTGCAAGTTGACGTAGCTCAACTAATGTATAATTTTCTAAATTCATACACTTTCCCCCATATTATAAAATTTATATATTAATTCTTACTTAATTATTATTTGGAATTATAAAACTAGAATTTAAAATTTAATTAAGATAACTGAATAAACAAGTATAATATAACGAGAGAAGAGTGAATCTCTTTTCTCATTATATTTGTGATTTATATAAAATTATTTACTGATATCTATGTATACTTTTTCATTTGGCAAATACATATCTAATTTTTCTCTTGCCACTTGCTCGATATATTCTTTAGAATTTATATTTGATTTTGTTTCAAGTAATTTTTCTTTTTTCTCTTCTTCAGTAGCAATTTGCTCTGAATACCTTTTGCTGTCTGCTTTATAAGCATTTAATTCCTTTTGTTGAACAAAAAAAGTATAAACAACATAAATTAAAGTTGCAATAATTATAATTCTTTTAAAATTTATTTTTTTATTTTTCATCTGTGTCTTCATTCCTTAATCAATTTCTTGTAATATTATAACATACCCTAATTATTTTTTCTACATTTTTCATAAAATTCCTTCTTTTTCCTGCAATTTAATTTTATTTTTTGATTTTTTCTTCATTATATTAGTCGTATTATGAAATATTTTTTTGAAAAATGTAGATATTTTTTTGACTAAAAATTTTATAGGTTTAATAATTAAAAAATTAGTTATTTTTATAATTAAATTTACTGGATAAGAAATTATTTTTTTTATAAATTTTATTATGATAACTGAACATCTCACAATATATTTGCTAAGTGTTAGCATATATATTAATACTCCTAATGAAATTCCAACAAATATATAACTTCTAATTTCTCCATTATTAAATTTGAATATAGAAAATAATATAACAAAACCTGCTAATATCCAAAACAAAATATCTTGCAAAGTCGTTAGCCAATCAGCTGTTTTAAAACTTCTACGTAATATTCTAAAAATATCAAATAAAACTCCTATAACTATTCCCGTGGCTGTAAAAGCAATTAAGCAAAATAGTTGCTCCATTTTAAACTCATTCCCTTCAATTTGAGCTTTACGCTGTGAAAATTCTAATTATTTTGCAATACCTTATTTAAAGATTTTTCCTAGAATACCTCCACTCTTCTCCATACTATCTTTTTCACTATATGCAAGTTGATATATTGCTCCATCTATTGTTACTTCTGATGTGTCCAAGCTTAATTTATTTATTCTTAAATTTTCTCCTTTTACTGTAAGCAAACCTAACTCAGTTTCTAAAATAACTATCTGATCATCAAAACTAAGTACATCTAATACTCCTGTAATATTTAATTTTTCTCTATTCTCTAAAACAATATTTTGAATTACATTTGTCATACTTGACATTGATTTTCTTTCTTCTAATGGCATATCCATCACTCCTTAAAAATAAGTCTATTTATATATATTCAGGTCTTGTCTCATTTAGAACAAAAATAAAGGAAAGTATTTATTACTTTCCTACAATTGTTCCTATTTCATCATTAAATGTATTTTTAACTATTATTTTCACACCATATTTTTTAGCTAATACTACACACCTATCATGTAAGACTTTAGCGCCATTCTTAGCCATTTTTTCCATATTCTCATAAGAAATATAATCTAACTTTTTAGCATTTTTATGCTTATATGGATCTTTATCATAAACACCATTTGTATCTGTAAAAATATAGCATTCATCCTGTTCCAAAGCAGCTGCAATCGCAATAGCTGTCGTGTCTGAGCCATTTCTTCCTAATGTTGTTATTTTGTTATTTTCATTTATTCCTTGAAATCCTGTTATAACCACAACATCATTAGTTTCCAGTTCACTCCAAATCATTTTAGGGTATATGTCTTGAATTTTAGCCTCTGTGTAATTTGAATCTGTTACTATTCCGGCTTGCCATCCTGTTAATGAAACAGCTTTATAGCCTAAGCTATGTAATAATATTGCAAACTTGCTACACGCCATTTGCTCTCCAACAGACATTAGAACATCCAGTTCTCTTTTATTTGGTTCATCTGTCAATTCTTTTGCTTCCTTTATTAAATTATCTGTTGTTTTACCTTGCGCTGATAAAATAGCAACTACCTTTTCCCCACTCTCTAAAAATGAAATAGTCTTTTGTGCAGCTAGTTTTAGCTTATTAGTATTAGCAATTGAGCTTCCTCCAAATTTAATTACTTTCATAAGAACCACTAATCCTTATACAAAAAATACAAGCCAATTTAATTTTAAACTTGACTTGTATATAATATGTTTATCAAATTTTTTTGTTACTTTTCCAAATTAAATTTTAAATAACTATCAATAAATCCATTTAAATCTCCATCCATTACAGCTTGAACATTTCCAACCTCATAATTAGTTCTATGGTCTTTTACTAAAGTGTATGGGCAAAATACATAAGAACGAATTTGGCTTCCCCATGCAATATCCATTTGTATACCTTTTAATTCATCAATTGTATCTTTTTGTTCCTTTTCTTTTAAATTTAATAATTTGGATTTTAGCATTTTCATTGCAGTATCTCTGTTTTGAAATTGTGAACGTTCAGTTTGACATGCTACAATAATTCCTGTTGGAATATGTGTTAGTCTTACTGCAGATGATGTCTTATTTATATGTTGACCACCTGCACCAGACGCTCTATAAACATCCATTTTTATATCATCAGGATTAATATCTAATTCAATATCATCTGTTATTTCTGGTAAAACCTCAACAGAAGCAAAAGATGTATGTCTTCTTCCTCCTGCATCAAATGGTGAAATTCTAACTAATCTATGTACTCCCATTTCGCCTTTTAAGTATCCATAGGCATAATCACCATTCACAGAAAATGTAACACTTTTTAACCCTGCTTCATCACCTTCAAGATAGTCAAGTTCTTTTACTTCATAACCATTAGCATTCGCCCACCTCGTATACATTCTATATAACATTTCAGCCCAATCTTGAGCCTCTGTTCCTCCAGCACCTGGATGAATGGTTAGTATTGCATTATTGTTATCATACTTTCCAGATAATAAAGTGGTTATTTCCAATTTTTCTATGTCTTTTTCTAATGTATCTGTAGACTTCAACAAATCTTTCGCTAATTCTTCGTCTTCTTCAACTTGTAAAAGCTCACTCATTTCAAGTAAATTATTGAGTTCATTATTTAATTTTTTAAAGCCTTCTACTTTTGATTTTAAGCTATTAATTTGTTTTAAAACTTTTGAGCTATTATCTGTATCATTCCAAAAATCGTTTTCAGTTGTTTTACTTTCTAACTCTTTTAACTCTTTTTCTTTGTTTTCTACATCAAAGTGAATCACCTATCTGTTCTAAACGTTTTTTTAATTCTTGTAATTTTTTAGAGTTTTCTTCTAAATCTAACATCTTCTCACATCCTTTTCAAAAATCAAAATCCAGCCAAATATATGCTGACATTTACTACTTCCTTCTTAATCTTAATGCATTTAGTACTACTGTTAAGCTACTAATTGTCATGCTAAACGCTGCTATCATTGGATTTAATGTGATTCCTAATGGTTGTAAAATTCCTGCAGCAATTGGAATCATACATACATTGTAGAAAAACGCCCAAAATAGATTTTGTTTTATATTTCTTACAGTTTTACTACTAATATCTAATAAATCATTTATTCTCTCTAAGTTGTCATTTATAATAACTACTTGAGCTGAATCTCTTGCAATATCTGTACCACTTGATACAGAAACTCCAATATTAGCAGTTACTAAACTAACACTATCATTTATTCCATCTCCACACATCATTACTAATCCTTTTTCCTTTAGTTTGTTTATAGTTTCTGCCTTTTCTTTTGGAGTAACATTTGCAACAACATTTGTTATTCCTATTTGATTAGCAATTACGTTTGCTGTTTTTTCATTGTCACCTGTTAGCATTACAACATCAATGTTTTTGCTCTTTAATTCTGTTATTACTTGTGGAACATTCTCTTTTATAACATCACTTACACCTAACAAGGCTACTAGCTTTTTATTTAAGCTTACAAATAAAATACTATTTCCATCACTTATTAGTTTTTGCTCATCTTCGCTATTTGTTAGTTCAACATTATTTTCTAACATTAGTTTTTTATTACCAATTAAATAATGCTTTTCATCAGCTGTTTTTCCCTCTATTCCAAATCCAGGAATAGCTTTAAAATCTTTTACATCTATCAACCTAATATTATCTTCTTGTGCTTTATTTACAATTGCTCTTGCTATTGGATGTTCTGATTTATTTTCTAGACTTGCTATATCTTTTAATAATTCTTTTTCATCTTTATTACTATAGTTATACATCCCAGAAACTGTTAAAGTTCCTTTTGTCAATGTTCCTGTTTTATCAAAGCAAATAGTCTTTACTTTATGAGCATTTTCTAATGTCTCACTTGATTTTACTAATATACCTTTTCTGCTTGCATTTCCAGATGCAATAACAATTGCAAGTGGAGTTGCTAAGCCAAGACTACAAGGGCATGCCACAACTAATATGCTTACAAATATATTTATTGCAACATAAAAATCTTTAGAAATTATTAACCATATACCAAATATAATTATAGCAATTACTAAAACAGTTGGTACAAAATATCCACTTATTTTGTCTGCTATTTTAGCTATTGGAGCTTTTATACTTGTTGCTTGTGCTACTAGTTTTACTATTTCTGACACAGTTGATTCTTTTCCTATTTTCTCTGCTCTATATTGAATTGTTCCTTCATAATTTATACTTCCTGCAATTACTTTAGAGCTTACTTCTCTCTTTACAGGTACACTCTCCCCTGTTATAAATGATTCGTTTATATGTGTAGTTCCTTGAACAACCTCTCCATCAACTGCTATTTTTTCACCTGGTTTGCAAATAACAATATCACCTTTTTTAATTTCATCTAATGTAACTTTTACCTCTTGTCCATCTTTCAAAATCGTTGCATTATTAGGAGTTATTGTCATAAGCTGTTTTAGCGCCTCTTTGGTTTTATCTTTATTTTTGTTTTCAATATATCTGCCTATCTCAATAAAGAATATAACAATTGCAGCTGATTCATAGTATAAATTTTCTACGTACTGAGTATTTCCTTTTAATATTTGAATTGTACCATATATACTATATATGAAACTTGCCAATACTCCAATCATTACTAAAGTGTCCATATTAGGTGTTTTGTGTATTAAGTTTTTATATCCATTTTTTAAAATATCTTTTCCTAAGATTATAACAACTACAGTTAATACTAATAATGCAATTGCATAATTTACAGGATGATGCATCATATTTAAAAATGGAATAGCTGGTAAACCTACCATGTGTGCCATTGATATATATAATATAACTAATGATATTATTGTTATTGCAATTAGTTTATATTTCTCAGTACCTTTTTTCTTACTCTCTTTTTCAAATGTATCAATTCCTAAACTTGTAAATCCTGCTTTTTCTATAAATTTTTCAACTTGCTCTAATGTTAATTTTTGCTCATCATATTCAATATTTGCATTATTCATAACTAAATTTACATTTGCTTGTTTTATTCCATCTTGTTTATTTAAATATTTTTCTAAGCCTGATGAACATGCGCTACAAGTCATTCCATCTATTTTTAATAATACTTTTTTCATGTATTATTCTCCTTTAAAACCTGCATCTTCTATTTCTTGAAGAATTGTATTTAATTCTACCTCTTCCTCATTATATTTTATATCTGCCGATTTTTCTTCTAAGCTTACTTTAGCACTTTCTATTCCGTCTACATTATTTAATATTTTTTCTAATCTATTAGAACATCCTGCACAATGCATTCCTTCTATTTTTAATTTAATTTCTTTCATTTTATATACCTCCTAAATTTATTATGCTTTATTTAGTAAAGATTATACTTTTAAAGATTTAGCAAAATTATATATATACACAGCAATTACGATTACAAGTAAACCAATGCTTGCAATTTGATTTGGTGTAATTAAAATTCTAAGATGATCATACCTTAGCATGTCCAAAAATAATTTAGTTAATATAGTTACTATTAGAGTTATATATGTAATCCATTTGTTCTTTTTCAAGCTATTACATACAATGAATATAACTAAAAATGATATTGTTTCAGCAATTTGGATTGGAAATAGTGAAATATTTAATCCATCAACATAAGTTACTGAAAAAATTCCGTTATATGGAATTCCATAACAACATCCTGCTAGAAAACAAGCAACTTTTGTACCACTATATACTAATGGTAATGATAAAGCTGTGTATTTAATGATTTTATTGTCTGTTGGATGAATTTTTTTAAAAACAATTGATGCAATAAGAACTCCAATTAGTCCACCATAAGATGATAATCCTGATTTCAAAAAACTATTATTTCCTGATATAATAAAAGTATATAGCTTTCCAAAAACAAATGCAAAAATAACATACATAATAAAGAAAAGATATATTTTTTTATATTCGCATTTATCTTTTTTTAATGACAAATATATATATATCATTCCAATAATTACGGAAGTCACTATAATTAAGTTATATACCCAAATCGGTGATTTATGTAATATCATAATTTATACCTCATAATCTTTTCCAGGTTATTATATCATATAATAACAATTTTGCACTAATTTTTTATAAAAAGTAAAGATGTTAGTATACTTCCAACATCTTTACTTTAAATTAACTAATATAATTATTTTCCACAACAGTTCTTATACTTCTTGCCCCTTCCGCAAGAAGACTTTATTTCTGTATTATCAATACTATTTTCCCAATAAATTTTGGAGATAAATATATTCTATCTCCTATTAATTTTTTAAAATATTTCATATATTATCACTTTTTTTTATTTATCTTGAAATTCTTTTAAATATCTATTTGTAAATTCTTCTAGTTTATTTTTATTATTCTCTAATTTTTTCATTAGTTGATTTGCTTCATTATAAGCCATATCATACTCTTCTTTATTTACTTCTAGTCTATTATATGCACCTTGAAGTTCATCTTCATCAAGTAAAATTATTTCTCCTGTAGGAGTTACAACAACATCTAGATATAAATCATCTTCATATGGTACATCATTCTCTTTTCCTATTTTTCTTGCAATATCAAAGTACCATTCTACAATTTGACTATTTTCATCATATATAGCTGTTAATTTTATTTTTGAATTATAATCATAAAATTCAATCCATTTGTATCCATTGTCCAAAATACATTTACCATTGGGTATCGTAATTTTATTAATAATCTCTTTAAAATGGTAATAGCAAATATCTCCTGTAAATTCATTGCTTGCTACCGAATTAATTTTATATAATGTATTTTGTGATTTTCCAGTTACATTCCTATTAGCATACCTTTTATTCAAACTAATCCAATATCTTTGCACTAATTCATTACCAACATATACTTCATTTTCAAGAATTCCACCATTATTTATAATACTTTTTGCAGAGCCTATATTAGTTTTATCACAATCCATTAAAACATTATCAATACCTAATTCTTTGCATTTTTTTAATGCCAATCTTATTTGCTCTGTAGCATAACCTTTTCTTCTTTCAGATGGTCTTACACTATCGCCTATATGTCCTCCATATTGTAATAATTTTTCATTTAATTTATGTCTGATTTGTAAATTTCCAACAACTCTATTATCAGATTTTCTTACTGTTAAATATAATGTTGCAGGAATCCTATTATCTTCAATACTTTCTTCTGATAAATCCTTTTGTACTTTTAGTAGCCATTCTTCAAAATTTTTAATTCTGTCTAATCCACCATCTCCTGCAATTTCATACTCTCCATTATCAAAAAATTCTTGTAGATATTCTTCAACTTGAGTTTTATATTCTGGCGTTGGAAACACTAATTCTAGTTCATCTTGTATTTTATTCATTCCTATCACTTTCCTCCTTATAAAAATAAGCCTCACAAAGAAATCCTATTAAGACTCCTTTGCAAGACTTTTAAAATCTATACACAGTGTAAATAACCATCTATCTAGGTTATCCTATATCGCTCAAAATTTAATTATTTTTTAGATATACTCTTAAAACTTTTTTTATTTTAACATAAATTTTCACGGTTGTCAAATAGCTTGTGTAAACTTTATATGTTTTTATGAAAGAAATGTGATAATGTCTTAAGTAAAGAAATGAGAAAATGTCCCAACTAATAAAATTTTGTTTTCTTAAATGATATACCATTGTTATCATTTAAATCCAAGGAGGACAATATGAGAAAGGTTGTGTTGACATTGAAGGAACAAGAAAAATATACTGTTATTAAAAAATTGGTTGAAACAAATGGCAATAAAGAACATACAAGGATTAAAGAGTATTCGCCAGATAAATAGATTAATTGCTGGATACAAAGAATATGGTAAAGAATTTTTCATACATGGTAACAGAGGTAGAAAATCTAAACACGCTATCTCAATCGAATTAAAAGATACAATTGAAACTCTGTATCAATCAAAATATTTTGATTGTACATATACTCAATTCACAGAGTACCTAGCAGACAGAGAGCATATATTTTTATCTATTGCAGAAGTTGGACAAATATTAAGAGAAAAATATATTCTATCTTCTAGAACTCGTAAAGCTACTAGGAAAAGCTTAAAGAACAAACTAATTACTCAAGTTGCATACAAATCAAGGACTTGCCTATATAATACTTTTTCTGATGACCTAATATCCTTAATTCTAGCAAGTAATTCTTTCCAATAATTACCTCCACCATTACCTTTAAGTCTTTCATCGTCCATAGTGAAAACTTTAATCATATATTCTTTTAATCTTTCAGTCGCCCATCTTCTAAAATTAGTAGCAACTTTCGATTTTATTCTATATCCTAAAGATAAAATCATATCTAAATTGTAATATTTAACTTTTCTTTCAGCTTTTCGATTTTCTTCTTTTTGAACTGTCAAGAATTCCTTGACAGTTGAATTTATGTCTAATTCTTCTTCATCAAAAATATTTTTAATATGCAAACTTATATTTTGTTTAGTCGTATCATATAAGTCAGCCATCTGTTGTTGTGATAACCATACTGTTTCATCTTCAAGTTTTACATCTATTTTTGTCGTTCCATCATCAGTTTGATAAAATTACAATATTATTGTTATTTTCTTCCATTGTTATACCTCCATTTCTATTAGATTTTAAAAGGTGTCAACAAATATAATCATTGTTCACACCTTTATTTTACTACACATTTTTAATATTTTGTGGACAAGTTATAAAACTCGAACTAATTTATCTTTTTAAAAATTTAAATATTTCCCTTATTTTATACTACTTTCCACAGCTATTCTTATACTTCTTCCCACTTCCACATGGCTTTTATTCTGGGTATATTCTACTACACTACTGAGCATTTTTACCCATTATTTTTCACATTTTTGCACTTGAGAACACTCAAATTCACTCGGCACAACTAGCAGAACGTATGTAAAAACGTATGTAGAATAAGCATTGTTTATTTTAATATTTCGCACCATTCTTCAATATATTCCTTAGAAATTTTTAGACTTCCAGAGCCAACTCCAATGTCATTATTTGGTTTTTTATCTCCATGAAAATCACTTCCACCACTAATAAATAAATTGTTTTTTCTTGCATAATCTAAAAGTAACTCTATTCTATTATCAATTTCTGCTGAAGGATGGAAACATTCTATCCCATCTAATTTAACTTCTTTACTTAAATATTCTATAAATCCTATTGTATCTTCAAATTTATATTCAAATGGATGTGCTAAGAAAACTAATCCTCCTGCTTTATGAATTATATCTGCAACACCTCTAAACATTGGTTGTGGTGAATTATCTTCTCCCATATAGAAAATACTATCAGGATTTGATAAGCCACCTCTTCTAAAATCATTAAATGAATTCATAAATTCACTCATATATTTCATATTTTCTTCATGTTTTATTAATTCATAATACATATATACAACAAAAAAGTCAGTTACTGGTATATCTTTTTTTATTGCATTTAAGTCATATACAAGATTATTCTTATTACATATATCTATTATTTTATTTTTATCTCTATTAAATCTTTTTTGTAAAACATCATATGAATAAAATTTATTTGACCATTCCTCAATTATTTTAGGATTTTTAATATTATATGCTAAAAATTCAATTCTTTTTCTATTGTCAAGTGTTGCATTCATTTCTGCACCCATAACAATTTTTCCACTAAAAATAGTATTGTTTTTTAGAAATTCATCATTATATCCTTTGCATGTATTATGATCAGTAATTGAAATATACTCTAATTTCTTTTCTTCACATTTTTTTAATACTTCTTCTATTGTTTTATCTCCGTCAGAGTATATTGTATGGATATGCATATCAACCATTAAAATCTCTCCTTTCCAATTAATGACATTATATCGCAAATGTTATTTTTACACAATTTAGATTTATTTTTTATAACTTACCACAGTGGCAGTGGTACATATGTTTTGTAATCGTTGAAAATACTGGCTTTTAGATTTCAAAAAGCAATTTACATACGTTTTATATACGCCCTCACAACATATGTAATAACGTATGTAAAAAATAATCTTGTAAACTGTATAATAAATATCCGCCCGTAAAACGGGCGGTATTTCTTTAACCCTATAAGGGTTT
>ERZ773116.1518-NODE-1518-length-21261-cov-60.586061_pt1 | contig 21261 bp, 37 predicted proteins | sample MGYA00580563_ERZ773116 | MGnify/ENA primary metagenome ERZ773116 (study PRJEB29015, sample SAMEA2737864) | human gut metagenome | biome: human gut; feature: human-associated habitat; material: faeces | place: China | collected 2012 ... | reverse complement strand
GCACAATCCTTTAAAATTACGATGAAGAAATGACCGAAGTCGGTAACGCTTTCAACATCTTTTTTGTTGATTCCGACAACAACTTTAAGCAAACCTGCATTGTTGTCAACAGTCTTCTTTTTTGCAATTCTAGCCATAACTATATATTTATTTTTGTTCTACAATCGTTTTGTACTCGAAACTAATGCAAGATGGATTATCCTCAGAAGTAAATCTAACATCATTAGGGTCATTGCAAACCCCATCTTTGAAGAAGAAACAATCTTTGCAAGTATATACCAGCGGAATAATGTCTCCGCAAGCATCATCGTCAGGATTTGCGTATGTATATAAGTCTTTGCCCATGCAATATGGGAACTCAGAATCTTCATCATTCAACAATACGCAATCCTTACAAGTGTATTTAGTCTGCTCCATGTTCCTTACGTTTTTGATATTCCATCAATGTCAAGATACAATAGTTAGCGCAGTCAAGAAGAGCATCTTCCAATGGTTCATTAGCAACTTGCGCCTCGTTGTCCTTCAACGTCTTGATTCGATTCACTTTCTCTCGTATCTTTCCGTAGCCGTAGTTGATACCAAGCTCATCATACATTTCTGAAAAAGCATTCCCATAATCGTGATTTTTGCGCTTATAGGTATCACTCATCTTGTCGGTGATTTCATTAAAGCGTTCAGAATCGGTTCTTTCGTTTTGTTTTCCCATAATAAGACTGTTAAACGGCAACTCGCTCCAATTAAGATTATTGCCGATGATACAATTATTCCATTCATCCATCAACTTTTCTGCATATTCGGGATATAAACCATTCTCCTGCAAAATATCTAAATCTACGCGTACACTAGTAATGTCACGAATGTCACAATAAACACGGTCATCTTTAACAGACTTTACACGAAAAACATCTGTAGGTTCAATCAGTGGCATGCAGCATCCTTTCCTTGTATTGACATAATAGAGAAATCCTTGTCTAGTGCGTTCTATACTCTCGCACGGAAGTAAAAATTCCAGCCCAACCTTAATATCTTCTTTCTTAATCATAATCTTTATTTTTAATTATGTCAATAATATCATGTTCCTTAATTTTGAGAAACTGGTCAAAACTGATTCTCTGAATACTTTTAACGATATGGAACTTGCTTAAATCAGCACCATAGCGGTCTATTGATAGAGATACTACCGGTTCTGCGTATTTATCGTCTGGAGCTTTGAACGATACCAAGAACCTATCGTTTACAAAGTCGGTTTTCTCAACCATTCCGCAAATCATATTATCGTATTGAAAGATTCCGTTTTTGAATTTTTCCTTTTCTTGACCTTCGAGGTTTTCGATAAAATATGATGCAGGTGCAATAAACAGATTATTTTTCATAAGCTATTCCTCCTTATCTTTTACTTCAACAAAATCTCCAATGCCCAAACGAGCATTGTTGATGCAAGAGGCTACCCATCCGAAGAGATATGCGGAAGGCTCTTTTCCGTGGTCTATACCGCACGCGTTCTCGATGGCATCTACTACGTGGCTGCTTTCGTGCGAGATATTACCCATTGTCATATACTTCTTTAAAGGGAACGACACGAGTATTCCGTACTTCTTGTCAGACTTCCTCTCTGCTTTCTCGTAGGTTATACCAAAATACTCATCTTTGCCATCAGGAAGTATTATTCCATCGAAAGCAGATTTAGCAATATCTATAAAGTCGCCTCCTATATGCACCCACAGTTTGCGTGGATATATCACAGGGTCAAACTCGTAATATCCTTTCTTCTTCATAATTCACGAATCAGTTTAGTTATACGTTTGTATTCCTTAAGAATTGGAGCATCGAACCATTTCGTTTCAACAATATATGTTCTGTCCTGTTTTATAACTCCAACAAGTTGAGGATTACCCCATATTCCGTACAAATCTATACGATATGCTCCCTTGTCTGTAGCAACAAGATAATAAGTATCTGTCCTGATTCTGTCTTTACTGCCAGACGTTTCTACGATTTTGTCAACAGAGTACACCGTAATAGTGTCATACAACTCACGATTGTCTTCTTGAAATCTCTGATTTCTGCTACATGATGCCAATAGATACACCACTGCAATTAATGCAACTAATAAAAACTTTTTCATATTCTCAACTATTTATGTTTTAAAATAACGCGGACTGCGCTTGTTATGTGTAGAGCTTGTGTTATTTGTAATGAGAGTACATCCCTAGAAGAATTTTGCGGGCTGGCATTCATCGATTAACTTGCGTGCTTCTTTAGCACACTCAGCCACGCATTTTTCGACTGCTTCTGTGATGTCTTGGATTTGCCCCTCACGCATATTGTCGTATTTATCGCAAGTATCGGCTATTATTTTGTAGAGAACACGATTTTGCAAAGCCTCCATATAATCTACATAATCCTTGCAAGTACTGCGTCGAGGTGCTTGCACCCAATCAAGAAAATCCTTCTTCCAGTCTTTCCATGTTTTGATTTTTATTACTATCATTGCTATTTATATTTTTTATTTGTTGTTCTTGTGCCCTATATGATATTTGTTGCATATCCTACACCGATACACCGCCATACCTTGTGCCCGTAACTTCGGATTCTGATTCAGAAACTCCCAAGCATCATCCTCAGTCTCGTATGCGACCTTCGCCTTCCATGAATGAACCTTCTTAGTCCAATGTTCGGGGTCTGGTTTGAACGGCGGTACTTTATTAGGATTGTGATGGTTATTCCTCATAACTCAATGATATTAATGCAACTATCATCAATCGCGATATAGCAATCAAGTGTCTCGCGTCTGTAACCACCGAAATCAATAAGTATCTCAGAATCTTCGCTTGCACAAATGAACTCTTTGTTGGCAAGCAATTCATCCTTCGTGATGGTTTTCTTAACCTCACTAAAATAAATTCTACCAACCATAGGTGCATTGATAATGCCGCCGACCTTTACCACATCATCATCCGATGTTATATATATGATAGGTAAATCACCTTTTGCATTCTCAAAGAACACGTTATTCAAAAGCTCTGATTTAGTCATAATCTGTTATTTTTTAGTTGATGATGGTTTGCGACCACGTTTCTTTGTCGTATCGCGCTTGCTAGCAGTGTAATCCAATGACGATTTCTTAGGTCTGCCTGGCTTTCGCTTTACAGGAACGGCTTCTTTATTCGGCAACTGCAACGTCTCACATTCCTCATCTTCGCCAAATTCGTTCTCGAACTCTCTTCCGTCACGCTTCTCTGCATCGGCATCATAGGCGCGCTTCCACTTGCGCTTGGCAACCTTCAACTGTTCTTTCTTGAACGCCTCTGATTCCTCATGAAGCTTATCGTAGTCTATCTCAGGTGCATCAAACTCACCTTCAATACTGCATTCGGGATTTTGCTCAACGTCCTTTGATTCCATTTCCTGATGAATGCGGTCTTCCTCTGAAATGTATGGCTCATCGTCAACTTTCTGCTTATGACTGGCATTATACTCGTCAATGAACTCTTTAATTTCCTTCTTAGAGCATCCATCTTTTCTCATTTCAGCCAACTCAAACTCGAACTTCTGACGTTCAATGTCCTCAAATCTCGTTCCGTCCAAATCGCTTCCCTCATTGAGTACGTTGATTTTCTTGTTTTCCTCATCAGCTTTCATCTGTTTATCAATGGCAATCTCCAATAACGCGTGATTAACGTTCGATTCCGTCATTTCATCGACCTCATAAGCCCTAGGGTCTTCACCAAGCTCGTTTTTCAGAAAGTTCTTCTTTGCTTCGATGCAACCGCTCGGCAAAAACTGAGCCTCATCAAGATACATATAAGGATGAATGCTCTTGATAGACATGATAGGATTCGGTGTGCCGAAGTCTTGCAAAAGCTTTATATATTTGTCCGCATTCTGCTGATAAATGCAGTAGCATTCCTCCAAATTGCGCTTCTGAACAAGCACAATTGCCATTATCCAGAATGGGTCTTTACCATCCGTGTAGCGTTTCGGCAATCCTTTCGTCTGCAACGATGCCGCTTCCAACGCCTTATCAAGTGATTCTTCCTTTATTCGCATATATTCTCAACTGTTTAGAAGCATCCACCGACCGTAGAAGGAACTCGAACCTTCTGTTTACCTAGACTTGTATCTAAAAATACGTCCTACCGCCTTGCGGATGCTGTTGTTTCTATTTTCCACCATTCTTCAACCAATCTTCAATCACGGTACTGTCACCATCAAACGACTGACCGAAGACGTTTACCAACTTAACCGAACAAAGCAGATACGGAATGTTCTTGATGTTATCCGTTGATGGCTCTGTAGCATCCTGTACCAAAAACAGCGCTTTCTTCTGTCTGTAATCGTCATACCATAGTATAAGCGCACCTTCCAAGTAGGCATACAGACTATCCCATGCTTTCTCGGCAGCTTTTATCTGCTCAGTAACGGAAAGCTCGGTTGTTCCGTCAACATCATACCCGAACACGCAGACTGACAACGTAGCGTTTGTGCTCTCATGTCTAGCATTCGGGTCAATGAACACTCTCAACGCGTCACTCTCAGGATAGCTCTCGGTATATACGCCCTTCTGCTTACCCTTGGAGTTCAATCCATCCAATGACTTGTAGCGGACAGAACCGCCGCCGAAATCATCCTCCAGACTCTTGCGCACTCCGTCTGCCTTCCAAGCTCCCTGCTCGGACTTCAAGTAACGCTGTATGTAGAATTTCTTTTCTGCCATATTCCAAAGTCGATAATTCGTAAATCAAACATTTATGCTGCAAATATACGCCAAAAAATCAAGCCAAAAATGAACTTTACATAGTTTAACAAATTGCAAATTTGTACCATTTTCCCCATATCCCCAATTAAATATATGTTATCCGCATAAATCAGATTTTTCATATTGAAAATTTAACATTTGAAGCAATTCCCATATAATAATAACACGTAAATAAACCATTGTACCCTCGCGCGCAGCCGTAGTAGGGGATGTCAACCCCTGTATATAGTAAACTATATACTCATCCCCTAAGAAGAAAGGCTTCGCATCAACCCCATATCAATATCACGCAAAACTGCAAACCGTATATAGCAAAAACGAACCTAAAATCAAAGAACAACCTTATTTTTCAGCAAAAACGAAAATAAACGCAAATAACTCGAAAATTGTATTCTAAGACGTTCAAAATACGATGGCGATAAACTATACCGCAAAGCTACATAAAACGCTCCATAACGCACGAAAATAAGCGAAAATGAATATCTCGAAAACTTATGCAAAATCAAAAGTAGATATGATATTCTGGAAAATGCTCAAAATTCGGCAGAAAAGCGGAATTTAAAAAAGCAGAGTATTTTACAAAAAAAAATAAAAAAATAAAAAATAAAAAATTTCGGACGAGAGCTGACCCACCCTGCGAGTGCCAAAAGCGGGGGGGGTAGGGTGTTGTTTGCCCTATATAGGGGTAAATCACTGAAAATCAATACTTTATTTGCGACAAAAACGGACGTTTTCGGGCAAAATGCGGCTTTTTCGTTTCTGTTTCTATTTTCTGTAAATTATCCAAAATAAGAGAAAAAGCGAAGAAATAAAAAGTAAAAAGATAGGATGTTTTCGCAAATATGCAAGAAAACCCGAAATTCCCAAAAAGTTTTCTATTTACCATAATACTTTGTATAAATATACATTTCAAACTTGCATAAACATACAGAAACTTGCATAATGTTTCACACACAATTTTCGTGAAACAAAAAGCAAGTGGAAGCGGAAACAGAAAATGACGGCTACAAACGTACCAAAAACGAAAAATAGTACTATCATATATTATCAAGCTAGAAAGCGGCTGCAAATAGACTCAAACGACAAAGTAAGTACTTTCTATCTACCAAACAGGAAAACGGCTGCAAACTGCAAATAATACGCTTTTAGGCATTTCCTATATATAATGTACGTGCGCACGCTACCATATAGAAAAAACGTCTGCAAAGATGATTTTTCGGGCTGCAAAGGTGCAAAGATAGAGAAAACAGATAAAAGCATACAATAACCCCTATTTAACCTATTATATTGCAAAGTAGAGATTACAATCTATGTAAAGATTTAAGAAAAACCAACTATTTTCAAGAAAAAAGCGAGAAAAAGCGTAATTTTTTGCCTAAAAGTTTTGCGTATTCGGGAAATTGTCGTACCTTTGCAGTGCATTTAAGAAATAAGGATGCTTACTTAAGACATAGGAATCCATATATAACAATGCTTCGTTCTTTGATTTACTTTCATGTTAGCGTGATAATGAAACGCTTACTATTTGCAGCCGTGACTCTGTTTATAACAGATAGCGCAAACGTAAGATAGGCATTATCTTAATATCGTTATCAGAAACCTAACAAATGTTAGTGTAACAATACAATATAGTAGTATTAAGCGGTTTTTATGTTAGCCAACAATAAAGTAACATAAGGTAGTAATTATTATAAACGGATAGGCTATTATACGGAAGGTAGCTACATTATTACTTATTATTCTCAGCGTTGAAACATTCTAAAGTGAGTAAGGAAAAGCTAGAGTACAGAAATAAATTGAATGATAAATGAAAACCAAATACAATAATAAGTAACTGTTATATGTAGGCGAAAACCTCAGCCGTTGGCAATTGTGCGAATCAATTGATAGCCACAAATTAGTAACTTAAAAACAAAAGCGATATGATTACAACAAACAAATTTTCAGAGGTTGCAAAGGTACTCAAAGGACTTGCAGCAGTTTATAGCGTTCAATATGATTCTTCATTTATTGAGTCTGATATGAAGATAGATATTGATACCATAAAGAAAGAGTTTGCCAACTGCAACGGCAAAAAGTACGGATTCGGATTAACAATTGGCATCCGTAAGTCTGGAACAAATAACTCATTAGGTAGCATGTTCCGCACATTTCTAGTAGATGGCGATTTTGTTGCTTTGTTCACTCTTGTATTTGATAACCATACAAAGGTATGGAATATTAAGAAAGTAACAAAGGAGGAGGAATGTTATTACTAGAAACAAAAAACCCACTACCTTAAAAAAGTAGTGGGCGAATCAAATTAAATCGAAAAATCGAAATAACTTGCTTACTTAAGACGGTTGCAAAGTTATTAGTTTTTTCGGATATAAGCAAATTAATTAGTAACTTTTAAATATTTTAGGTATGGAATTAGAAAATGCATGGTACAATTTTATCACTGAGAATAATATTGCTACCGAGAAAGAGGTTAATTTGGTAACTGATATTAGCGGTTATTCAGAGAGTACGTTTTTAGCTATCGTATACGCTCGTACTGGATATAGAAGTTATGAGGTAGTGAATGGTATTGGCTTTTGCCGTGTGAATAATGATATAAACGGGAATCCCCGATATGTAGTGCATTTTCTCGCTTTTACTACTGAAGAAGAAATGAGAAACGACAATTTGAGCCAAAACCAATTGTATGCAATTGCCAAAAAGCGTGCAAATGATTTGGGCTTTTCCGTTTATCGTGCCAATTGGTACGGAGGCGGCTTTGTCGGTCAATCTTATTCTTTGATTGATACGGCAAATAAGATTAATGAGATAGTAAACAAGTAACTAACACTACCTTTGCACTCGCTTATGTGGGTACAAATAATATAAGATATGAAAAAGCATTTAAATAAGATAGTTTGGTTTTTAATGATTGTTTTTATAGTAATCGGTTTTATATTGTTTTCTGCTAGCTTTTTAGTTGGTAGTTACCCTTTGTTTAGTGTAGGGCTTTTATTTATGTGCTTTACACCATGGCTTTTTATGGCTGTTATTGTTTCATTAGATTAATTATTGGATATATGGATATAACGATACCATTCGTTTTCGCCCTTATATCTTACGTGCTTGGTATTATTGTTGGGCGTAATTGGAATAAGTACGTAAAAGAGTAAATAACATTATAAAACGCAAATAAAATGAGAAAGATAGAACAAAGAATGGTTAACGCTATAAATAATAAAGTTAACTACAGAGAAAGTAATACAGAAGTAATTGTTAAGGGTGCAAATGTATTTGTACGCTTGTATGATACATATATATATGCAAAAGTACGTGGCAATGTGTATTTTTCCGATGGCGGTTTTAATACTGTTGTGCGCTTGGTGCAGACTATAGCATAAATGAAAAACGTTGTAACTGCAAACTTACTAGCCAAAAGGAAATGCTTAATTTGCGTTATTACGGCAAAAAGACAATATCATAAAACATATTGAATAGGTGCAAAGATAGTCGGTATCTGGTAGCGGTTCGATTCCGCTTGCACCACAAAGTAACATTAAATAATTAGCAATATGAAAGAATTAAAAAAGTTAGCATTAATACTTCGTGCTTTGGGTATTACTGCAAATGTAGTTAGCGAACAAATTACATGTAATGATGAATTTGTTAGTAACAATACTTTTTGCGAGTGTTTAAAAGGTGATGTGCGCTTTGATATTTGGCACGAAGAAACAAATGAATTTGAATTGCATTTTACCTTCAAAAATACTTTGGTTTATGATACCTTATATTTAGATAGTCTTATTCAGGTAGTTAGCGAGATAACTAGTACTATTACTAAATTTGAGGGTTAAATAATAGCGTGTGTGCCCTTATCTTTTCCCTTTGGTACACTTTATCAAGTGGGAAAAGATAAGGCTATATAGAGTAAATAAACGGCTAAATATATAAAGATATGAAACATATTGCATTAACTATAAAACAACTTTGGGCATTAAAGATAGTCTTTAATAGTATTTTTAACGCTCTGGAAAAGAAAGAAGATGGTAACTACTATATAGATAACAAAAAATTTTTTCTTTCACTCAACGGCAAAGAGTACCGTTCACTTTTACAAATAAGTGGTAAGTTATAATATATTGCTTAAAAGTTACTATAGCCGTGAGTAGTTTAGCTACCTCCAAATTCGTGATTTGGCACGGCACAAGTTTAATTTAAAAAGATAGGAGATTAGAATATGTATGCGACATCTGATATTAGTACGTTTTATTTCCCAAAAGCAAATGAATATTTGGCAGCAGAAAAAGAAGTATCTGAATTTGCTAACAAATTGGCTAAAGAAAAAGGATATACTAATTACAAAGTATGGACTTTGAAAGTTTACGGCTGGCGATGGAATATAGAAATAACTAACAACGATTAAAAATAGAAAAAATGATAACAAAGGAAAAAATAAAGAGTTGGCTGGAGGCTGAATATAATAGCCTCCACTTGGAACATATAAGCGAGTTAAAAGAAAGCGAGTTAAAAGATAGATTTATTCGCTTTTATTGCAAGTTTGATAAACGACTGATACGTATCAAGCGTGAAAAGATAAGCGTATCACCGATTAAAAATGGTGGTGTGCGCTTGTCTTTGGTAGCTTATGGAAAATACTATGGGCAATTTTACGAAGTGTAACTTTTAAACATTGGATATATGACTTCAGAAGAAATTAGAATGCTTACCAAAAATGAATTGGTAGCCGAATATGAACGTACCATTAAATGGTACAAAGAGCACAATTGGAATCGTAATTTTAGTAAATACGCTGAAATGTTCTGGATATTGTTTGATGATGGAGCAAATTCCTATATGTGGGCAATTGATACCATTTGTAGTTGGTTTTCTGATTGCAACAAAGAAGAATTGGAAAAGGAATTGGATAAGTACATTTAAAATCTAGCAATATGAACGAAAAAGAAATGAATTTGGCTATCTTAAACAAGTTGTATGAGATAGCCGATAAGGTTTTTAATGATGGTGTAAATGTAAAAGAAGGCAATTACACCGCATCCGATTTGGCAAAGATGAAGGATAGCGCATTTAAGGATGGCTATTTGGAGACTGAAAAGAAATCATATAAGAATGAGTGTAATAAGCAAGTAGAGAAAGATTGCTTTATTGCACCGATGGTGAGCGTGAATGTGCTATCTTTTGTGTGTTCCTTCTGTGTAGTTCAAATCTTTGCTTTGGTAGCTAAGTTTGAAAAGTTAGCTAGCATTGGTAGTAAAAAAAGAATGTTTATCAAGCAGAAAGATAATAATGAATTACTTTGCACTGTTAAGGTACTCATTAATAAATACTACTCTAAGCTATCTTTGCATTGTGCAAATGATGATTTGCGCCCTTCTATGAAAAATGTATGCTTGGATATTAGAAACGGAAGGGCAGCCGCTAGCGATGGGCACACAATGATGATTAAGGGCTTGGATGTGGTAAGTACGGAGCATTTTACATACGATTACAATTTGCCTTTGGTAAACGGAAAAGACTTCAAAAAAATGTGCTCATTGGCTAAGTCTGGAAGTACTCTTACTTGTAAGTTGGTACGTGAACCAAACGGCAATACATATTGGGTATCTGAATGCTGTGGATATTACTCTAAGACTGAGGCAAACAGATACGTAAATTACTCTTCTGTATTACCTAAGATTAATCCTGATAATCTTTGCACCATCAACGAAAAGACTTGGAAGGGTATTTCTAAATGGTTGAAGAAAAACAAAGGTTTTAACTCTATCGGTGTAGTAATAATCAAGCATAAAGAAAATGATAATCGTATTACATTCACAATTAACGGAATGTATGATAATCATGATGGTATTGAGATTTCTTGCGAGTGTGAAAACGTACCAAACAAGAATTTTGCGATTGGATTAAAGATTGATAGTCTGCTGAGATTTGAAAACTTCAATTTTGCACTTGGAAGATATGCTAATGAAGCTTTGGTATATGTAGGTAGTTTGGAAGTTGGTATGATGATGCCGATGTTTATTGATGATGAGTATAACGGTTTCAAACTATCTGACAGCTGCATTGGCGCATACGATTATTGTGGATTTGCTGAGCCTTTTGATATGCCTACAAATGAGCCTACAGAAGACGTTATTCCTGCAAAGGTGGATAATGTTACAACTGAGGAAAAAGAGTGCGCTACAGAGAAGAAAACTGAGCAAACGAATAAATCTGCAAAGGTAGTATCATTGGATAAGCCTAGCAATAAGTTTAGCTTTGATGCTATCGGTGTAAATGTAGGCGATGCACTTACATTCGTTGATGGTACAGAGGTTATTGCAGCAGAAGACAATAAGGTATCATTTTGTGGTGAACTGTTTACATTGTCGGGATTCTGCAAAGAGTTTATGCCAGATGAAAAGCGAACAAAGAGTAATTCCTATCGTGGATGCGCTTTCTTCTTTAAGGATGGTGTAAAATTGGAAAAGCTATTTAAGGAGCAGCAGAAGAAATCATTGGCATCAAAAGAAGAGATTGCAGCCGTACCTGATGATACATTGGATAGCGTGCCAAACGAGCATCTAGCGAGCGAGAAATGCACCGAGCGGACAATTACACCACCTGCAAAGGAAAACGTCTCAGAGTGCAAAGAAACGGCATCAACCGCAAAGGTTGTGGCTATCTATATCGGTGTTCCGGTATGCTTGGATATTCCACCGAACAATATGCGGTTGGATATTGCAGCAAACAAACCGTTAAATGCGGCTGTAGGCGATTGCTTATGTGGTGTTGGCAAAGTAGTACACACACTACCTTTGCCACCTCCACGGAGCAAAGAAATGAGTGAATTAATAACATATACAAACTTTTATAATACATCATAAAATGAACGTAAATCAATTAAGAAAGGCTATCAAGGTAGCCAAAGCAGAAAGCAAGGTAATTTACATTGCCATCCCTAATAACCGTTTTCATATAGACTTCAATGTTTGTAAGTATAGAGTAGACGGAACGAATGAGTTACTTATAATAAACGACTCATTTCTTAAAGAGACTATCGTCTTGGATATTCATCAAATAATGTTTATCGAAACAAAACTTATACATTAATCAATATGGAACAGACAATAACAAAAGAAGATGCACTGGAATATATTAAGCAGAATATCGGTAGGTGCAATTTATCTAGTTTTAATGTAGGAGCAACTTACGTTGATGATGCAAAAACAGAACTTAGTACTATATTCTTCATTCGTGGGTATGTTATCACAGAGGAAATAGAGTTTCGTGAGCATCAGAATATTCCTTGCTTTAAGTTCCCTCATGTATCACCTGCTTATATGGATATACATGCAGAATATACATCTGAAAGTATATGGGGCTTAGGTACATTTGAATATTTCTATCTAACCAAATCAAACTTAGATGTATTGTTAGATTTTATAAGAATAATCACTTCAAAATAGTAGAAAGGGTTAAGTTATGAAAGTATATGTAGTTATCAATTCACACCAACATGGATTGGGTGAGGCAGTTGAAGTTGATGCAGAAGTCTTCGATACCAGAGATAAGGCTAGAAAAGCGATGGAAGATAAAGGTCTGAACACATTGGAAAGCTATAAACAAGCATTGGATTGTGACGATTTCCAAATCAGCGTATCAGGCTCATTCTATCATATCTCAGACAACGAAGGTGAGACGTGGGATAATTTCGATATTGTAGAACAAGAATTAAAGTGATAAGACTATGGATATTAAGAATGCAGCTCATTGCCCTATCAACGACAAAGACCTTTGTCTTGATGATTTAGTAAAAGATTTGTTCAATGATGGTCAGTACGCTTGGAACAAAGACAATACAGAAATGGTTGGATTTGTAGGAAACGAGCCAGTATTGGTACGTCAAGAAACAGACAACAAATTGTTGGTTAGATTCCTTGGCGATGCTTGGTGTCCTGATATTGTTGAGGAATGGGTGAAGAGAATTGAACATGACAAGAACAATGATGTAGATTACATAATTGATACTTATATGTTTGGAGTGATTGAGAATGACCGAGAGCGTAAAAGTAGCGATTTTCATGTATCATTCAATTATCGTGGATAATAAATAGCAGAAAGTAACGTTTTAAGTAATAAGAGATAGGATAGGAGATAGGAGAAATGAAGACAACAGAAATCATGAATGCAGGTGGCACATCTGTAAAATACGACATCGTGAACATCGGCTGTAAGGATTGCCCTTATTGCATGATGGCAGAAGGTCAATACCTTTGCCGTTCTGACAAAAGCTGCAACGCAAAGGCAAACATGACCGATGATGATGAGCCAAAGCAGAAAGTAATAATATACAGTCGTGTCTCTACTGAAAAGCAGACATTGGAGCAGCAGGAAAGAACAATCAACGAATGGTTGAATTGTCACAATCTGAAAGCTACTCACGAAGTGAAGGAGGAAGGTGTATCGGGTAAGGTATCTTATAAGGATAGAAACCTTGGTAAGGTAGTGTTGCCGATGCTTGATAAGGGTGATATACTTATTGTGTCAGAGGTCAGCCGTATCGGTCGTTCAATGAGCGACATCAACAAGTTTGTGAATGACGAACTGAAACCACGTGGTGTGCGCTTGGTTATCGTTCAGATGGGCATTGACCTTGATTGCAGCCACCTGAAAGCGATTGACGAAATGCTTTTATTCGCTTTCTCATTCTCGGCACAGATGGAACGTGAACTCATACAGGAGCGAACACAAAGCGCATTGGAAGTACGCAAACAGAAATTGGCACAAGACGGAGAGTTTATCTCAAAGTCTGGTAAGGTCGTTAAAAAATTGGGCAGACCTAGAAAATGTGACTTGTCAAATGCACAGAAGGCTGCATCGGAAAAGCGCAAGAAAGAAGCTGCTGAGAAACCTTGTAACAAGGCTATATGGAATGTGGTTAAGAAGTGTACCAATGACTTTACGGAATTGACTACACCTAACTTTGCTGATGCAGCTATGATGTTGCAGCAGATGGGTGTTTATTCGTCCACTGGTAAGGTATTAACCAAAGAACTTGTAAGAAGTGCGTATTACAATCTACGCTCAGTCTATGGCAGTCAGGTTTATTTCAGACGCGGTTCTGCCAATTATCGTGTAATGCGAGAAAAGGGTATGACTGATGAGGAGATTCAGCAGTATTACAAGGAACTGAATAATAACAACAATAATACAGAGGAGGAATAAGTTATGATTATAGCATCACTCAAAGGAAAGATATTTAAGAAACTCCATAACTTAGTGTACGATGATGGAGAAATGGTAAATGCTAAGATACCTAGTTGCCGTATCAATATGACGGAAAACGAGTTCATTGATTTCGTCAGAAGTCTTGAATGCAGCTACAATATCTCAATAATGTATCACGATTAAAGCAAAAAAAGTTATGGCATTCTTAATAGCAATTTGGCTAATCGGCACATTGTTCGATTGCGCCATGGGCAGAAATAAAGATTAAAATTTCTGCCCTACACACAATATAATGACGCATATTGCGTTATCTTTTGAAAATAATATAAATAGTCTTTAGCCCTACGCAACACGGTTAAGCGCAAATTTATGAAGAATCAAACTAAACATTTTGTAGAGTTGGACTTAGAGGAAAGAAACAAACTCTTAGCACTTCCTCCGTCACAATGGAAAGAAGATAGCCCTATTTACTTCAAGGATTACGCTCGAACAGCAGACAAAACTGCACTTGCAGAATCTATTATCAACCTTGTAATTTTAGGGGAAAATGGAAATACTGATGAAAGAGCCATCGAATTGCTCAAGTATCTCAATTCTTTTGCTGACCGTGTAGCCCTTGCGGAAGAGTTGGTTGATGATGATAATTTCCAGGAGTTCTCACCTTTTGATGATGGCTGGGAGTGTTCAGAAGAGCAACAGACCATCATTGATAACTATGATGGTTTAGATGCTTTTGTGTATGCAGCTACATTGGAACTGGCTGAAAACTTCACTGAAGGTGGATACGCAGATACGGAAGAGGTAGTTAGATTATTTGAGGGAGAAGGACTCGATGATATTGTCAAAAAACGTAATGAAAGATAAACTAACCATTTAAACTTACGGATATGAAGAAATATCAGATATATTACAATAATACTGTTGAGATAAACAATGTTGCAGAGTTTGATACATTGGATGAAGCAAAGCAATATTGTACCGACAATACGAAAGGGTATGATAAGGTATGCGACAATGATAACTGCTGGGAAGGTCGCAGCAATAATTTTCATTATGAAGTCTATGATGGAGTTAAGGAAATCCTAGATGAGGATGGTGATGTTGTTGATTTCAAAGACCCAGTTTACGAAACAGAGCAGTTTTATTGCGATTAATAAATCATTCAGCCCTCGCTATCACGGTCAAAGCAAAAGTATGAAGAAGAATATCGACAACTACATTGGCAGTATCGTTCACGACAACGAAGATGCCATTATGAATGGTTGGTACAGCAGCATTGCAGACTATATCATCCACAACGCTGAGAATGGTGCAGGTTGGTATGAGTACTTTGATGATTCGGAGACCGAGGATAACTTGGGCGAGCCAACACAAGAGCAGATAGATGAGCTTGAAGCTTATCTCGAAGAGAATTACAACTATCTGCCTGAATAATATGTATCGCATCCAAAGACCGCCAAAGAGCATTTATTATTCTCCTTGGTGGTAATTATAATATTACTGATAATTAAATACATTTTCAATTTATGAAAAAGATTTTAATGTTTATGGCAATTATGATTGCCGTGGTGTTTGTTACTAGTTGTGGCAGTAAGCCAAAGGAAAAAACAAAACCAAAAGAAATTCCTTTTGTGTCGCAAACAAAGGAGAATCTTAAAAACTGGATTGATAATAATGCAATCAACCCCGAAGACTTTAAGGTATCTAATCTAAAGGTGGTTTGGGCAACAGACAGCCTTTGCGTCATTAATTTCCGTGCTATCGGAGAAAACGGATTTGGCGGTCATGTAAGAAACGAGTTTCAATATTTCAATATAAAGGTTGATGGCATCCTGTATGAATGGTGTGACAATGATAGATACCAAAATGGTGTACTAGATTGCGTTAAGGATGGATTTAAATTCGACTTTATGATTAGCCAAAAAGATAAAACTCTTCTGAGGCTCATTAAAGATAAGAGCAAAGCTGGTGTAATATTTGCAAATGCCTACGTGGATGCTTGTACCGATTATAGTTTTGGAACAGATGCTATTAAAACTGGCAACATATTGAATATGGGTAATATTCAAGTTGCTGATACTATAAGATAACAATTTCCCCACTTGCTTATTTGTAGGTGGGGATTTGTTGTACATACAAGGCGCAAAAACTATCACACCGATAAATCTACCAACGAACTATTTTAGCCGCTTACAGAAGAAATTTTCACTATCTCTTTGAGTTCTCAGATATTTTGCCTATCTTTGCAATGAATTTATCATCTTGGAACTCATATATCTATCTCAGCCCTGCCGTTGGTGCTCAATGGTGGGGCTTTCCTATCGCATTTCTCTTATACCTATCATATCGCCCTGCATCACTACTTTTAGTGGTGCAGGGCATTTTTCGTGTTAATTAAACTTAGAAAGGTTAAAGTCATAAATCCCCGTAAAGCATATTAAATATAGGTTATCCATATTTATCCACAATAAAGCGAGTTAATGAGAAATCAGCTAATTTGGTGGTTCGCAGGAATTTATGTACTTTTGCAGTGCTTGTTAGAAGTCGCGCTAGCAAATAAATAAGATTATCAGAAGTTGACTAGCTCAACTACAACGATATACCCTATCCAAAGTTTGGAGCGCGACCCAGACGGCGGATAGGGTTTTATTTTATCCCTATCTCAAAGTTTCAAGCAAAGACATACGAGGTTCAATCCGTGCAGTCCTCTTCGGAGTTATCGACCGATATATAAAACTGCTCTGTCAGGTAAGTTACATTATGGTTGTGTAAATCCCGCAACGTGTCACCTCACGACGGGTGCCCATATCAGAAATGAGAAAGCCGACCATAACGAGCAAAGCTCTGTGGGTATCAGAAGACTTATGCTGGCTTTACAAGAAGTACGAACTACTATGGTATATTATATATATTGTAGTTGATAAAAAATAAGGTTCGGCTCGCTTGGCTATCCCATTTATTCTTATGGGTATAGAGGTGTTGTATATATTAATTAATAGAGATAGAGATTATGACTGAAATTTCAAAGTTTTCAGCCTCAACTTTGAAGAACTTAGTAGGAGTTGATGGCGAGCTGAAGTCACTAAACGACTTATGGAAACTGGTAGGGTCTCCAAAGAATCAAGACCCTAGCCAATGGTTAAGATTACCAGACACTATAAGTTATTTAGACTCAGAGTGTAAGACACAAAATGTGGGAAAATCCCATATTTTAAAATCAAAGCGTGGACGAAACGGTGGCACGTATGCTAGCAATCGTATATTGTTGGAGTATGCTCGCTATCTTGATAAAGACCTCGCAGTTATCGTGAACGAAGTCTTCCTACAGGAGGTTGCCGCACAGCAGAACCCAGACCTGTATCTTGACAAGTATCGCAACGCCTATAAGAAAAAGGGAAAGGACGATGCCTGGATAGATGAGCGAATGAAAGGAGTCGGTATTAGAAAGGAACTGACATCTACGTTGAGTTCACATGGCGTTGTTGGTAACGGCTATCGAGTATGCACCAACGCATCCTATACTGGTCTATTCGGAATGAATGCACCTGCTATAAGAGACGGACTTGGCATCACGAAGAAAGATAGCATACGTGATAATTTGTCTAGAAGACAACTCCTTGCATTATCATTGGCGGAAGATTTGGCAAAAGACGATATTAATCAAAACAAATTATGGGGAACAGAACAGTGTGCTCAAACTTGTCACGATGCTTCAAAAACCATAAACAACGCAGTATTGTCTTACGTTAATAGAAAGAATTTGAAATAATTCAGTTATAAAATATCTCATACCAGTCTTTGCTTGTGAAAGTAGAGCTGGTTTTATGAATATTTTTTAGATATTACTTATAGATTCATTTTAAAATTTAGATAATATGTTTGGAGAAGAAACAATCACTCGCAAGTGTGTAATAACGCTTATGGGGGGGGTACAAAGTAGTAGGCACGTTATCAATGCCGAAACCGAAAAAAGCTATGTTCCCAGACGAAATGGAACGTAACTTTATCAAGAGTTTTAACGAATCACAGCCTAATGCAGTAAACAAGGCTGTTAGTGTTCACATTTTAAGAAATTGATTATGATGGTAGTAGCAGATAGAATTAGAATTACGGCTCAGATTGCAGTGTTGAAGGAGATTGCCATTGACTATAAGGGAAAGACAATCGACAACATTATACAGCAGTTAGAGCTGAGATTGGCAGATTCAAATCTGGAATAATAAAAGAGTTGGTAATATGGCTAGAATCACAAGAAACAAAGCTGCCGAGATACTTGGTTTATCTAGACAGACAATCAGTAACTACATCGAGCAAGGTCTGATTGGTAGTTATAAAGACCATAGTATCGTGTATGTGAATAGCGAGGATATTGAGAAGTACGCTCAGAAGTACAAAATGCTTGCAGTCAACGAAAAGATGATAGATGATAAGCTCAAAGAACTCAAAGAGCGCAAGAATGCTATTAATATAGAACTTGCCGAAACGAGAAACGCTGCTACAGCAAAGGGGCAATTATCAGCTAATGCAATAGGTATGTTATTTGTGGCGATAGATGCCATTTCTTATCTAGATATTGCGCCGCATATTAGTTATCGTGAATCCCAAATACTAAAAGGGATTATCAAAGGTAAGACTTTTGAAGACCTAGCCGATGAGTATGACCTTACACCAACTAGGATTCGTCAGATAGTAGCGAAGACATGCGATAAGTTTTCACGTAACGAAATTACAATTATCGAGCATATTTCTACCAACAAACATTTAGTATCTGAGGTTGCAAGACTGAATAAAAAAATCAAGGATATGCAGATGGATTTTGATTCATACAGACGTGAGAAGGGCGATAAACCTACTAGTGATATTGCTATTCCGCCAAAGATTTTATCTGAGAATATCGGCAATTTCGGCTTTCCTGTACGTATTATGAACATATTTAGATATAGTGATGTATATACGGTTGGCGACTTACTAAGAAAGCTTGATGTTAATTCTTTAAAGAATCTTAGAAATCTAGGAAAGAAAAGCATTGATGTAATACTTGGTTTTATGGAACAAAATCATTTAACATTCAAAAATGAAGGAGAATCTGATGAGTATTTCTATATGCGTCTTAATAAATTAATGGATAAAAAATATGAAGAAAATGATTAAGAAGTGTTTCGGATGGTTCGATGTTTACTATGCCGAAATACTATTGGGTGTTACGTTTGCAATAACCAACGTCTGTACTGGAAATTCAGGTATTGCGTTAGTTTGGTTTGCTTTCGCATTCAGTTGGGGAATATTCAAACTGATAATAAGCGAGGAGAACAGAAGATACAAAGCTCTTGTTAACCTCTCAAAAGAAATACAGAGTAATGAGAAAAAAGCTGTGCAGACAACGTTATGGGCTTACGATGAACTGCATCTTGAAATGCAGCGTCACAGACTGACCGCAATACAAGGTATGAAGTATAAGAATAAGGCTGAGTTTATGCAGCGCAAGAAGAGCCTTACACAATACCTAAAGTATTCTGATGCGATTGACAACATCTACGAACAAGAGGTTGAACGTTTGCATAAAATGGAGAAAGAAATTGAAAAGAATGATAATGATGGAAAAGACAAAGGAAATGACTCTGAAACAGAGACTGCAAAAACTGAGTGAAGAACCAACACCATTCTTTCACTCGCTTACACCATTCGCGGCAGGGTTCACGCAAGGATTCAATTACGAGAAGAAACGTCTTGTTGCTGCATTTGTGAATAACTCGGAAGTCACAAAGGACTTCATCAACGAGCCTATCAGCGTGCCAATAAACGATAGTAGTCTGTTTATGCACGCATTCATTGATGGCTCTGTTGACTATCGTAAGAAGATAGAAACTATTCTATCGGATAAATAGCAAGAAAGGGAGGTTAATAGCCTCCCTTTTTTATTTGCCCTTTCAGAAAACTCAAAACATTATTTGAGTTTTATTTGTTGTCTTTGTTACACTCTAAATCGGCATTCAGGTAGTCAATGACCTTTCTGTTGGCTTCATCAATCTTCTTGGTATCATACTTAATATAGGTTGATGTTACCGCATTATCCCACATCGCATGACCTAATGCCCTGCCAATTGTTTCTATCGGTATATCAATCTCGCTTGCTAGTGTTGCCCACGTATGGCGATTATAGTATGTTGAAAGGTAAGGAAACATCGGTTCTTTACTATATTCTCTGAATTTACCTAACTTTTTAAGTCTGAAATTCAAATTGCTCTCAAAGTGTTTGAGATTGAACTTACTGTTGTCCTTATACTTTAAAAGGTATTTCTTACCTTTGTATCGCTTGATAATCTCCAACGCCTCTGGTTCTACCTTTATATCATACAATCGTCCTGTCTTGTTGCGCTTGTAACATATTCTGCCGCCACGAAGGTCTGTTGGCTTCAAATCGAGAAGGTCTGATATATTGATACCAATCAAATAGAAACCTAGCATGAACAAATCCCTTGATTCACGTTGAGGGTTAGTGTGGAACTCTGCATCACGCAACTGTCTCATCTGTTCTAGAGATAGACAACGCTTTCTTGTTTCCTCATGCGGAAGTATGTACTTACGGAATGGAAATAGGGTCGTTATCTCGTTGTCGATTGCCCAATTGAATGTTGCCTTGATATTTCTCAAATCAATATGAACTCCGTTAGGCATTCGTCCTCTTTCATATTCATGCTTCACAAACTTATCGAGCCAGTCTTTGGTGATGGTTTCAAATGTACACTTAGCATCGTAGTTTCTGATTCTGATGATAGTTACATCATACACTCTCTTCGTGCCAGCTTTCAGATTCTTGGAATCTGCACACATCTGCATATAGTCGAGGAAATTCTTCTCAGCTACCTTGCCACCCTTTATAATCTCTTTCAGATGGCTTTTTAGCATCGGAACGTCCTCACCATTGTGCAGCAGTATATAGTCTTCCACGTTTGAATATAGCTCTGCCAGTCGCTTAGTCTTTGCCTTTGCAGACTTGTCTGAACGAGGAAATACCATACCATCAAACTTCTCTGTCGATTGCAATCCTGTGTATATATAGAATCTCTTACACTTATGAGTGATGGAGAAATACACCTTATATGTTTTGTCTTCTACGTAAACCTTCATAATTCTATCTCCTATTAGCTTGCATATTACTTGCAAAGTCTATCAGTTTTTATCATATTTACGGGGTTTTTCGGGCATTTTTTACTTTATATTTTACTCGTTAAATCTCGTAAAGTATTGATACTCAGTGTGAATGCTTATCGCGTTAAGTGAAGCTCAATAGGTTCGCC
>ERZ773116.1513-NODE-1513-length-21323-cov-10.087267_pt1 | contig 21323 bp, 17 predicted proteins | sample MGYA00580563_ERZ773116 | MGnify/ENA primary metagenome ERZ773116 (study PRJEB29015, sample SAMEA2737864) | human gut metagenome | biome: human gut; feature: human-associated habitat; material: faeces | place: China | collected 2012 ... | reverse complement strand
TCGTCCTCCTTGGGTTCCTCCATCGGCGGGGCCGGGGGCTCCTCATGGGGCAGGTGGAAATCCAAAGGGTCCACCGAGAAGCCCTGCTGGGCCTTCTTTTCCTCGGCAGCCTTCTGCTGGGCCTCCTTCTGCAGGCGGGCTCGCTCGGCCTTTTCGCGGGCGGAGGTCAACTCCTGCTCGGTGCGCTCGGCGGCCTCGCCAAAGGAGATGACGCCGCTCATGACTTCGGCGAAGAGATCGCCGTCGATCTTTTCATACTTCATTAGGAATTCGGCCAGGGCATGCAGCTGATCCATATGCTCTTCCAGCAGGGAAACAGCCTTATTGTAGCCCTCATCAATGAAGCGACGGGCTTCCTCGTCGATCTGGCCGGCAACCTCCTCGGAATAATCACGGGCGTGGCCCAGGTCGCGGCCCAGGAATACCTCCTCCTGGTCGGAGCCGTAGATCATGGGGCCGAGCTTTTCGCTGAAGCCGTAGCGGCACACCATGGCGCGGGCAATCTTGGTGGCCCGCTCGATGTCATTGGAGGCACCGGTGGAGACATCCTCCAGCACCAGTTGTTCGGCCACGCGGCCGGCCAGCAGTACAGCGATTTCCTCCTCCATCCACTTCTTGGTCTGGTAGCTCACATCCTTCTCTGGCAGGGCCAGGGTAAAGCCGCCCGCCCAGCCGCGGGGAACGATGGAAACCTGATGCACCTTATCCTGCTGGGGGCAGTAGTAGGTGACGATGGCGTGGCCGGACTCGTGGTAAGCGGTCAGGCGGCGCTCCTTATCGGTGATGACATGGCTGCGCTTTTCGGGGCCAACGGCGACCTTCAGGGTGGCCTCCTGGATATCCTCCATGGTGATGGCCTTGCGATTCTTGCGGGCGGCCAGCAGCGCAGCCTCATTGGTCAGGTTCTCCAGATCGGCGCCGGTAAAGCCACCGGTAAAGCGGGCGATCACGGCAAGGTCCACATCCGGGCCAATGGGTTTATTGCGGGTATGGACGCGAAGGATCGCCTCGCGGCCCTTCACATCGGGATAATTGACGGTGATATGGCGGTCAAAGCGGCCGGGACGCAGCAGAGCGGGGTCCAGGATATCCTTGCGGTTGGTGGCCGCCATAACGATAACGCCTAGATTGGGCGCAAAGCCATCCATTTCCACCAGCAGCTGGTTCAGGGTCTGCTCACGCTCATCGTGGCCGCCGCCCAAACCGGAGCCGCGGTGACGGCCCACGGCGTCGATCTCATCGATGAAAACAATGCTGGGCGCGCTCTTTTTGGCCTGTTCAAACAAATCGCGGACACGGGAAGCACCCACGCCGACGAACATCTCTACAAAGTCGGAGCCGGAGATGGAGAAGAACGGCACACCGGCCTCGCCCGCGACGGCTTTGGCCAGCAGGGTCTTACCGGTTCCAGGAGGGCCCATGAGCAAAACTCCCTTGGGAATGCGGGCGCCCAGCGCATTGAACTTGCCGGGGTCCCTAAGGAACTGGACGATCTCCTCCAGTTCCTCCTTTTCCTCATCGGCGCCGGCCACATCATCAAAGGTAACACGGTTGTGGGGATCCTGCTGCTTGGGCTTCAGCTTGGCAAAGGCCATGGGGTTGCCCCCGCCGCCAGAGCGCTTCATGAGGATATACCAGAAGCCGCCCATGAGCAGCACGGTGAGCAGCAGCGGCAGCATATCAAACCACCACGGCATCGCCTCGGCAGCATCATAATACTGCTTGATGGGGGCATCGGGGTGCTCGGCGTTGTACTCATCTACCAGGGCGTGGGTATCCTGCAGGAACAGGCTGAGATTCGGCACATTGTAGGTGATGGTGGTCTTTTTCTCATCATTGAGCTGCATGGTCAGCTCGCCGGTGCCAAAATCCAACTCATACTCCGCCACCTGCTCATTCTTAAAGTAATCGATGATGGTGCGGTACTCCACCTTGGGCTGGGCGGTATTCATGCTGAAAATGCGGACCGCCATGTAGAAGAACAGCGCGATGAGCACTACCGGGGCGATCCAGTTTCTCTTTTTGGGTGACAATGACTTCACTCCTGTCTTGGGCAGATTTGATTATTCGTGGGAATAAACGCTGGGGGAAAGGACGCCGATGTAGGGCAGATTGCGGTATTCCTCGGCGTAATCGAGACCGTAGCCCACCACAAAGGCATCGGGAATGGTGTAACCGACATAATCGGCGTAGATCTCCTGCTCCCGGCGGGCGGGCTTATCCAGCAGCACGCATACCTTCAGGGAGGCGGGGTTGCGCTCCTTGAGCATCTTGGTGAGCTGGTGCAGGGTGTTGCCGGTATCCAGAATATCCTCTACGATGAGGACATTGCGCCCGGCGATATCGGAATTAAGATCCTTGGCCACATGGATATTGCCGGAGGAGGTGGTGCCGCTGCCGTAGCTGGAAACGGACATAAAATCGATATTGATCTGGCGGTCGATCTGGCGCATGAGATCGGTGACGAAAACGATGGCGCCATTGAGGATACCGACGATTAAAAGATCCTTGCCCTCGTAATCCTTGGTGATCTGCTCGCCCAGGCGTTTGCATACGCCCTGCAGCTCCACCTCATTGAACATTACCTTGCAGATGTCCTTATCCATTCTCATGGTGTTTTTTCCTCCTGGCACTCAATTATCACATATTGTCCGGTTTTTTCGGTCACAGCAGCGCGGGAATCGCTGCTGAGGCCCTCGGCCCACAGCACACCGTTATCATCCGCCAGTACCACCAAAGCGGGACGCAGCGACGCCGGAATGCCAGCGGCGGCCCAGGCCTCTCCCAACGGGAGCGGCTTCCCTGTTTTGGCTGTGCGGATGCGGTCGCCGGGGCGGCGGGTACGCAGAACCGAATTACCTATTATCTTATCACAATCCACCGCATTTTTTAAGAGGGAAATGTTAAATTTTTCGGACTGTTTCGCAACTATTTTGTTGCAAAGCGTCAGTTTTATCCGTTTTTGCCGGCCAAAGGGCAGAATGACAACCTTTTGCGGCAAGGGGAACGGCACCAAAACCGGCGGGATGCCCCCCGGCGGCTGGTAGCTCAGGGCGGCCCAGCTGCCCTCGGCGATGAGGTACCAGGCCCGCTCTGCGATATCCAGCTTGCCGCCGGAGCGGAGGGTCTCCTTCATGCGCGCCAGCACAGCGGCCGAACGGGGCAGGCCATGCTGCTCCAATAGGCGCAGCAGCAGCCGGTCGCAGACCGGCTCCGGCAAGGCCAAAAGGCCCTGCCGATCCAGGGTGCCGCCTGCAGCGGCACCCTGCAGCTGCTGCGCCGCGCTCTCGGCGAGCTGCTCGGTAAGGGCCCACTGGGCGGCCAGCTGGGGCAGCATGCGGGCCATGGCCCCGGTAAAGTTCGGGTTCAATTCGCGAAGCCGCGGCAAAATATCGTGCCGAACGCGGTTGCGGGTATAGTCGTCGGAAAGATTGGTGCTATCGGTGCAGTAGGGCTGGCCCAGCCGCGCTAGGTACTCTTCCACCTCGGCGCGGGTCACATCCAGCAGAGGACGGACGATGTTGCCCCGGATGCGGGGGATGCCGCACAGCCCGTGCAGACCGGTGCCCCTTATCAGGTTCATCAGCACCGTTTCAATGGTATCATCCAGGGTGTGGGCGGTGGCGATGCGCCCCCCCTCCCCTGCCGTTTCGGCAAAAAATGCATAACGGGCGTCGCGGCCGGCTTCCTCCACCGAAAGGTGGTTTTCCAGCGCCAGGGCGGCGACATCAATATGGCGGACAGCATAGGGCAGTCCCAGCTGCCCGGCCAGCTCCCGCACAAACTGCTCGTCCCGGTCGGCTTCAGCGCCGCGCAGCCCGTGGTGAATGTGGCAGACGATCAGCTCCCAGCGGTATTCCTCCCGCAGGACAGCCAAAAAGCGTAAAAGAGCGACAGAATCCGCGCCGCCGGAGACCCCGACAGCGATCCTGTCGCCCTGGGTAAACAGGGAATATTGGCGCAGGGCCAAAAGTGCCTTTTGCTCCAGCGGTGTGCTCATTCGCGGTTGCGATCCACGCTGAAAAACCGGGTATAACGGCCATCCCACCGCAGGTTGATGGAGCCGGTCTCGCCGTGGCGGTTCTTGGCCACGATACACTCGGCTTCCGACTGGTCGTCCCGGTCTTTTTCGTAGTAGGCTTCCCGGTACAGGAACAGCACGATATCGGCATCCTGCTCGATGGAGCCAGATTCACGCAGATCGGACAGCATGGGGCGGTGGTCGCTGCGGCTTTCCGGACCACGGGAAAGCTGCGACAGCGTGATGACCGGTACATTCAGCTCCTTGGCCATAATTTTCAGGCTCCGGGTAATCTCGGAGACCTCCTGCACACGGTTATCGCTGCGGCGGCCGGTGCTCATCAGCTGCAGATAGTCGATAACGACAAGGCCCAAATTCCGCACACGGCGCAGCTTGGCCTTCATCTCCGCCACGGTAATACCGGCGGTGTCATCCATGTAGAGGGGCGCCGCGCCAAAGAGGGGGGAAAGATCGGCCACCTTGCCCCAGTCCTCGGTGGAAAGCTCACCGGTGAGGAGTCTACGACTGTCGATACTGCCCTCCGAAGCGAAGAGACGGTTCATCAGCTGCTCACGGCTCATTTCCAGCGAAAAGATGGCGACGGTCTTTTTGCCCCGCAGCGCCACATTGGCGGCGATATTGAGGGCGAAGGCCGTTTTGCCCATGCCGGGGCGGGCCGCCACCAGGATAAGGTCGGATTTATTAAGGCCGGTGATGGTACGGTCCAGGTCGCCGTAGCCGGTGGAAATCCCCAGGTAATCGGCCCGGTTTTCGCCGGAAAGGCGCTGCAAATGGTCAAAGGTCTCCAGCACCACGCGGGAAACCGGGATCAGGCTATCGTTATTGTGGCCGTTGCGGATATCATAGATCCGCTGCTCGGCATATTCCAGGAGCCCCTCCGGCTGGGCCGTGGGGGCTTCCGCCTGCTCTATGATATCCCGGGAGGTGGTGATGAGTGCCCGCAGGTGGTACTTACTTTGCAGGATATTGGTGTAGGCCTCCAAATTGCGCACTGAGGGCACCATCTGCGCCAGCTGGGCCAAGTAGGCCTTGGTCTCTTCCGGGGTGGAGAAGATCTCCTCCCGCACAGCGGCCTCCATCACCGTGACGATATCGATGGGCTCACCCAGGGTAAACTTTCCGGAGATCACCTCAAAGATCTTGCGGTGCTGCTCCCGGTAGAAAAACTCCGGACGCACCAGCCGTACCAGATCCGGCACGCAGCCGGCATCCAGCAGGGCGGCGCCCAGCACCGATTGCTCCGCCTCCAAACTGAAGGGCAGACGGCTCTCGGTGGTCATATAATCCGCGGGCATGGGGGTCACTCCTTTTCTGTGGGTGGTTTGGGGGCACTCCTGGGCAAGGATATCAGCTGGAATCATTCTTCCCCGACTACCACAAATACATTGGCGGAAACACCGTTATAGATCTTGACCTCGATGGTGTAGGAGCCAAAGGCCTTGATATCGTCCTTCAGCACAACCTTGCGTTTTTCCAGTGTGACGCCCAGCTGCTTTTCTATGCCCTCAGCAATCTCCTTGGCGGTGACGGAGCCGAACAGCTTGCCGTTGGCGCCGGCCTTGGCGGTCAGCTTCACGGTCTTGCCGTCAATGGCGGCCTTCTGCTCCTCGGCGGCCTTCTGCTCCTCGGCCAAACGGTAGGCCTTGGCGGCCTCGCGATTTTTCAGCTCGTTCATGGCGCCGGCATCGGCGGGGATGGCCAGGCCTCTCTTCAGCAGGAAATTGCGGGCGTAGCCATCGGCTACCTCCACCAGCTCGCCCTTTTTACCGGTTCCTTTTACATCCTGTTTCAGTACTACTTTCATGTGTCTTTTCCTCCCTTGGGGTTTTCTTCATAATACCGGTCGATGGCGACCAGCAGCTGCTGGCGGCAATCCTCCAGTGTAATATCTTTGATCTGCGCGCCCGCCATGGTCTGGTGGCCGCCGCCGCCCATCCCTTCCAGGATGAGCTGAACATTGATGGCACCCATACTGCGGGCCGAAATATTCACGGCGCCGTCCTGCTCATACAGCACAAAGGAAGCATCCACCCCGCTGATGCTCAAAAGGTCATCGGCGGCCTGCGGCGCCACTACCCGGATGCCCTCCACATTGGCGCCGGAGGTGCAGCTGATGGCACAGCCGCGGTATACCTCCGCGGCACTCACCAGGCGGCTGCGCTCCTGGTAGCTTTCCATGCTGGAAGCAAACAGCTTGCGAACCGCCACAGTATCGGCGCCCATGCGGCGCAGGAACGCGGCGGCCTCAAAGGTCCGCACGCCGGTGCGCAGGATAAAGCTCTTGGTATCCAGCATGATACCAGCCAACAGGGCCTCGGCCTCCGCCACGCTGATGCGCAGCTTGCCTTCTTTGAAATACTGTACCAGTTCGGCCACCATTTCGCTGGCGGAGCTGGCATATGGCTCGTGGAAAAAGATGATGGCATTATCGATATGCTCCACCATCTTGCGGTGGTGGTCAATGACGATAACATTGCGGCAGGCTTCGTAGATCTCCCGGCTTTCCAGAATGGAGGGGATGTGGGTATCCACTACCACCAGCAAGGTATTGCGGCTCACCATATCCAGTCCCTGCGCCGGAGAAACAAAGGCGTCCTCGTAGCGTTTATCCTGCTGCAGCATATGGCGGTACAGCGGCTGCGCCAAGCTCTTTTCGGTATCCAGCACAATGGAACAGGGCTTGCCCAGTGTGGAAAGGCCAGCGTACATGCCAATGGCCGCGCCCAGACAGTCCAAGTCGGCAAAGCGGTGGCCCATGATGAGGATATTATCGCAGGTGGTGGCCACTTCGGTAATGGCGTTGGCCATAATACGGGCGCGCACCTTATTGCGCTTTTCCACCCCGCGGCCGGTGCCGCCAAAAAACTCATAGCCGTTCTTCTGCCGCAGCGCCACCTGGTCGCCGCCGCGGCCCAGGGCCATATCCAGCGCCTGGCGGGAGATGGTCTCGCTCTCATGCAGGCTGGCCGCCATGGGCGAAACACCGATGGACATGGTCGCGTTGTTGCGGTCGCCGGTATCCACTGCCCGGATGGCATTGAGAATGGGGAAGCGGTCCTCAATGACCCGCTTCATATAGCGCTCCTCCACCACCGCAAGGAAGCGGTCGCGGTCCAACTTTTTTACCAGGCCGTGGTTTTCCTCGGCAAAGGTCTCGATGATATGCTCGATCTGGCCCATGGTGCGGCTGCGCTCGTTTTCCTTGGCATCGGTAAACAGCTCGGAGTAGTTATCAATGAGCATGGTAAGCACATAGGGCCGGGAATCAAAGTATTCCTGGGTATAGTGCTTCAGGTCGTTATCATCCACCAGGCAGATGATGGTCAGCGGCTCCTTGGTGGAGCTGGAGTGCATGAGGAACACGGTGTAGTGCCGCTCCCCTATCACGATATCCCGGCCTTCGGCGCTGCTTTCGGCCTGCCAATCCAGTCCGGGTACCAGCTCCGCTATATTGTGCCCAAACAGCTCCTGCCCGGGGAACACCCCCTGCTTGGCGGGGGGATTGCTCCACACCACCTCACCGCTTTCCCGCACGATGAGGGACGGCATGGGCAGGGACAGCACGGCGTCGCTCATGATGTGCTCCAGCGAATCCTTCAATCTTCCAAAGCGGCGGCGGTTCTGCCGGGTGATAACGGTCATCCAGATGATGCACCCAAGGGAGAGCAATGCCCACGCCCCCAGGCAGATATAGAACAGGGTCATATCGTAGCGGGAGGTGACGGCAGCCATCAGGCCGCAGGCCACTATCAGCACCGCAAGAATAGGACGATATTGGTTCAATCGCTCCTGCATAAGATCCCTCCGTTTCGGTCGTTGGATCAGTCCTGCCGCTGGTGCGGCCGGGAAAAATAGATATAGCTTCTCACTTTACGCTCCATTATACCACGCCCGCCCGCAAAAGGAAAGCACTATCTTACACGGGGCGGGGTTTTCATTTGGGCGCCGGTGTGCTAAAATAGCAGCAGAAGGAGCCTTCGCTTGGTATGGACACCGGCCATGCATCGGGCGCCCCTCCGCTTTAGTCGTGCTGACCCTTACGGGCAGCCCTCCCCGCTGCGGAGCGCCCGCCTTTCTCCACCCGCAAGGCCCATGTTTTTCCGCGAAGGTATTTGCTGCAGCATCCCGGCTTCCTGCGCCCCGCGCCGTGCTGCCCCCTACGGGGGCAGCACGAACCCGCCCCTACGGGGCGGGCAGGCCGGCCCTATGGGCCGGCCGCGCGGGGCGCGCAGCGGGACCCTGCAAAAATTTTAACATGTGATGCAACAAAATCCGCCGCCAGCGACACTATTATGGTGAAAGCCGGTTGGGGCGGCATCACAAAAGGAAGGTGCGTTATGACCATCACCCAGCTGGTGACCCAGGCGCAGGCAGGCAGCCGGGCTGCCTTTGGTGAGCTGTACGAAAGTCTGGCCGGCGACCTGTACCGCATGGCGCTGTATACCCTGGGCAGCCAGCAGGATGCCGAGGACGCCGTGGCGGATACCTTTGCCGAAGCGTGGAAGGGCATAAAAAACCTGCGGGAGCCGGAGGCGTTCCGCAGCTGGATGTTCCGTATCCTCTCGGCCAGGTGCAAACGGCAGGTCGCCCAAATCGTGACCCGCAAAAAGGAAATAGACCTGGACAGCTACTACGAAACCGCCGAGGAAGCGATGCCGGAAACTGCCACCCGCCGGGCAGAGCTCAGCGAAGCGCTGGGCACACTCTCCCCGGAGGAGCGGCAGATCGTGCTGCTCTCGGTGCTGGAGGGCTATACCATGCGGGAGATTGCGAGCATGCTGGAGATGCCGCAGGGTACGGTGAGCAGCAAGCTCTCCCGTTCGCTGAAAAAGCTGCGGCTGCAATTACAGGATACCGATGGAAAGGAGGCGGCAAGGTGAAGGACGAGCGTAAAACAGAACGGAATACCGAGTGGAACGACGAGGCGGAAGCTGACCGCGACTTTCTTCGGGAAAAGCTGAAAAATGCGGGCGATCCGGCACTGCCCGCTTCCCTTTCCGCTGCGGCGCTGTTTGAGCGAATGGACGCCGCAGATCAACAGGCTGACGCTCCAAAGAAAAAGGGGGGCGTGATATGGCTGCAGTGGCGGCGCTGGGGCAGCATTGCCGCTGTGCTGGTGCTGGCGGCAGGTACTGCATTCCTGCTGCAGAACAGCTCCTTGCAAAACAAGGCCTCGCAGGACGAGTCGAGCTATGACGCGGCATTGGCGCCGAATGAGGCGGAGAACCGCGACATGTGGAACGGTGCGGCGACCGGTGGACCGCCGACCGACGGACTGATGATGGCTCCCCCGCCGAACCCCAGTACGGCAGGCGGCGACGGCAGCGAGAAAAAGGAGTATTCCACCACCGATGAGATTGACTCGGATCGCGGTCTGTTCGAGGAGTTCAAGAGTAAGATCGTCTCGGTGGGAGAACAGCCCATTCCGGACATGATGGATTATGACGCAATGGCTGCCGTTTCCTCGCAGCTTTTCGGGAACGACTACGAGCAGGCAATCGCTATGTTTTATGACAGCGGCGAGCGCTGGGAGGGCTGCGAACTGCCCGCAAGCTGCGCCCACTATTTTATGCTGGATAAGACGCTGTATGGCTTCTTCCCGGAGGAGCGCCGGGTGGTGGATTACAGCGGAGCATACGCCACGGTGCTGAATGAGGACGAGGCGGCGATGCTCTCGGCGATTTTGCAGATTGAGTTTACGGCGAAAACCGAATAATGGATTTCCCCTCGCGGCGGAGTGAGCGATCACCCCGCTGCATTTTTTACACCCTCGCAGCATATCATACCGGTAGTGGGGACAAACATCCCCCAGCCGGTGCAGCATCCCGGCGCCGCGCCCCCGCACGGGCGGCCCGCCCCTATGGGGCGGAGGAAGCGGTACCCCCTGTGGGGGCACCGCTTCGCGGGGCGCGGCCTGCCAGGGATTCTGCCCCGCACATTCCAGCCATGGAGGAAAAGCCTATGAAAGCCGATTGGGGACTGCTGGGCGGCGCTGCCGCCGCTATGCTGGCGCTGCCGCTGCTGGTACTGGCCTGGAGCGGCACCCCGCTGGGCACCGGTCTGCCCGATGTAACCACATCCGATCCCACCCGGCAGCAAAGCAACATCCTCCCCGGCACCGACCGTGAAGAACCGCAGGAACCATCAGCCGATGCCCTCTCTGTCCTCCCCTCCTTCCGCATCCTGGATGAAACCACCGGCCAGGTGGCGGAAATCCCCGCAGCGGACTATGTAGCCGGGGCCATCGCGGCGGAAATGCCCGCCTCCTACGAAGAAGATGCCCTCATCGCGCAGGGCATAGCCGCCTACACCAATGCCCACTACCTGGCGGCACTCCGCCGGACCGATCCCCCGGAGGAGCTGAACGGCGCCGATTTTTCAGCCGATCCCGCCAAGCGGCTGGGCTATGTCACCGATGACACCATGAAAGCCATGTGGGGCGACCACTACAAAGCCTACCGTGAAAAAATCACCCGGGCCGCCGAAAAAGCCATGCGGTATCTCATCACCTACGAAGGCCAGCCCATCGTGGCGGCGTATTTTGCCATCAGCGCCGGAAAAACCACCGAAGACGCCGGAAATGTGTGGGAAGGCCCCCTGCCCTACCTCATCCCTGCTGATAGCCACTGGGATAAAGAAGCCGCCGGGTACCACAGCACTGTCACCATCACCGCCGCCGAACTGCGCAAAAAGCTGACCGCCCAGTCCATCCTCACCGGACAAAAGCCGGAAGAATGGTTCAAGATCCTCACCCGCAGCGAAGCCGGGTATGTCACAGCAGTGCAGGCCGGCGACCGCGTGCTGACCGGCCAGCAGCTGCGCACCCTGCTGGGGCTGCGCAGCGCCGCCTTCACCGTGGAATACAAAAACGAGCTTTTCACCTTTGATGTGCTGGGCTACGGACACGGGGTGGGGCTCTCTCAGGCCGGGGCACAGTACCTGGCACAGCACGGCAAAAACTATCAGGAGATTCTGCTGCACTACTACCCCGGCGCCGCCCTTACCCCCGCCGCGCAAAAATAATCCAATTTCCGCTTGACGAACCCCCTCCCGATATGATAATATACTGAAGTACGATATAAAGCCGTGGAGAGGTGTCCGAGCGGTTTAAGGAGCCGGTCTTGAAAACCGGTGACTCATCAGAGCCATGGGTTCGAATCCCATCCTCTCCGCCAACACCTCCGACAGTAATTCGTAGCCCTTGGAGATGTACCCAAGTGGTGAAGGGGCTCCCCTGCTAAGGGAGTAGGGTGCGAAAGTGCCGCGAGGGTTCAAATCCCTCCATCTCCGCCAAAAGAAAAAGACGCCTATGGGCGTCTTTTTCTTTTGGCGGAGATATGGGAACACCCGCCCTGTGCAGTGAATAAGCCTGTACCCTGATGGGACGCGAAGGGGAAACCCGCAGATGGTTTCCCCTTCACACATCCCTTTCCTTTGCGTGAGGGTAAATACGACAAAATGGCGTCTTTTTCTTTTGGCGGAGATATGGGAACACCTGCCCTGTGCTGTGAATAAGCCTGTGCCCTGATGGGACGCGAAGGGGATGCCCGCAGATGGTTTCCCCTTCACACATCCCTTTCCTTTGCGTGGGGATAAATACCCCTAGGGGCGTCCTTTTCTTTTGGTGAACCGTACCTTTTCCATGCAGCAAAAAGCTCCCCCGGCGCGGGAAAGCTTTTGGGCGAATCACGGATTACTTTTTGCGGGCGAGGACGGCCATGCCAAGAGCGGAAACAGCCATGAGAGCGACCGCGGCGGCGACCACATCATTGGCGCCGGTGGAGGGGTTTTTCTGATCCTCGGCGGGCTTGGTCTCCTCGGTAGAGGGGACGATGATGGTGATGGTGCCGGGGACGGGGGGGGCTTCTGTTACTTGACCTTCCGAGTTAAGGGTCAGCTTTTCGCTGGTTTTCCACTTCACTACATCGGTAAGATACACAGGAGTACCATCACTATTCTTAATGGTTGAGCCTGCAGGCAGTTCGCTATGACTTTCCGGGAAAGCATAAAGAGCCGCTGTGTTATCGCTCTTTGTGTTGTTATCAACGGTGAGATCAAATGCGTTTGTACTTGTGTGCGCGCCAAGGTACAGGCCAACATTCTTTGTTTTAGTATCGCCATCCTGTGCGGATATATCAAAGGAATTGCCGATGGCGGTGACGGTAGATCTGATATCCCACTGAGAAATCCGCTCGAATTTAACAGGACGGGTGCTGGTTACGGTATTATTGGTAAAGGTGATACTGGTAAGCGACTGGAAATCGGAACCCTGTCCCTCATTATCGCCTGCACTCCAGTTACCATAGGCGGGTCTGATCCAAGTGGGGTTGGAATTGTTGGCATCAGTCGTATTGGTGTAGTTATTGAAACGGCAACTATTGAACACTAGGCTTTGTGTTGCCATAGCGCCTACAATAATGCCATTAAAAGTACAGTTTTCAAAGTCCACCTTGCCAAGCTGGCTCCAAGGGCTGGTGTAAAGCTGATAGTCAATGCTGATTACGCCATTGAAAGTAATGCCGCTAAATACAACATTGGTATAAGCCGGTACGGCAAGGAGCAGTTTTGTGCCGATATTATCGATATCTTTATAGCCGGTAGTGTTGCTGGTTATGGAGCTGCCAACAAAGACGACCGTTTTGCCGTTGGCACCGTCGTTCCCATTGCCCAGATAGCCATTTTCGCCATAAGCGTTCATTTTGCTGTGGTCAGGAGTTTGGCCCACGGTGTCATCGCGAACGCCGTTGCCGAGAACACCGTTAGTATCATAGCTGTAATCACCTACGGTGACATACATAGTGCCGCCAAGACTTGTCTGGGCATCGATATACTGCTGACGGGTCAATGCATTGAACTGTGCCAGTGTATAGGGGCTGGACTGGGAACCGTCACCATCTGCCGCCATAGCAGTGACCGGCAGCATAACGGCCAGCATAAGGACAGCCAGCAAAATGCTTAAAAACCTTTTCATTTTGTATACCTCTTTCTCTTTTTTATTTTTCCCGCAGGTGGGGTTGTGTTTGCGGAGCAAACACAAAAATATCCCCATGGGGATATAAGAACAGGATAAGACTACCACTTTTGGGCAGGGGATGTCAACCTAAATGAGAAATTTTGGGGAGGTGCACAAATTCTTGTGTAATTTTTATGCAAAACAGAAGAGCAGCGCCGCAGCGCTGCCCTTTGCCCTTTGCAGGAGAAAATCCGGGATATCAAATCATTGCTTTGTTACTTGCAGAGGGGGCTTTCCTTGGGCCGGGTGAAGTATTCCTTGGTGAGTTTGAGAACGACCGGGGAAAGCAGCGCCACACCGATGAGGTTCGGAATGGCCATCATACCATTGAAGGTTTCGGCGATGCTCCAGAGGAGATCGAGCTTGACGGTGGCACCGATAATGGCAACCAGGGAATAGATGACCATGAAGGGCTTGATGACCTTTTCACCGAAGAGGTACTCGCTGCAGCGGGCGCCGTACAGGCCCCAGCCCAGGATGGTGGTGAAGGCGAAGCAGCACATGGCCACGGCGGTGAAAATGGTGATCCAGTTGCCGTAGGTGCTGGTAAAGCCGCTGATGGTCAGCTCGGCGCCGGCCGCCGCGCCAAAGGTGATGGGAACGCCGCTGCACAGGATGACCAGCGCGGTGAAGGTGCAGATGATGATGGTATCCACAAAGACCTCGAAGACACCGAACAGACCCTGCTGCACCGGATCATTGACCTCGGCGCCGGCGTGAGCGATGGAGGCGGTACCAAGACCAGCCTCATTGGAGAAGATGCCGCGGGCAACACCCTTCTGTACGGCGGTGAACATGGCGCCTACTACACCGCCGGTCACAGCGGTGGGATTGAACGCGCCCTTAATGATGGAGGAGAACGCCACAGGGAGATTCCCGATGTGAACAATGATAACGCCAAGACCCAGCACCACATACAAAAGCGCCATAATGGGCACAAGACGCTCCGCCACGTGACCGATGCGCTTGATGCCGCCCAGCAGGATCATGCCGACCAAAACAGTAATAACAATGCCGAGAATGAGATTGAGGGTGGCGGTGCTGCCGGCTTCCATCACACCGAAGCTGATGAGGGCGGTATCAATGGAGGCAACGATGGTATTGACCTGTGTGGCGTTACCGGTGCCGAATACCGCAAATATACCGAAAATGGCAAACAGTACGCCTAAGAATTTCCACTTCTTGCCCAGACCGTTCTGGATATAATACATAGGACCGCCGACCCAGTCGCCGTGTTTATTCTTCTGGCGGTAGTGGACGGCCAGCGTAACCTCGCTGTACTTGGTCACCATGCCCAGCAGGGCGGAAACCCACATCCAAAAGACAGCGCCGGGGCCGCCGATGGCGATAGCGCCTGCCACACCGGCGATATTGCCGGTGCCGACGGTAGCTGCCAAGGCGGTGCAGACCGCCTGAAAAGGGGTGACGGCGCCGTGACCGGCCTCGGTGGAGCGATGGAACAGCTTACCGATGGTATTCTGCCACACGGTGCCGAACTTGCGGAACTGGAGGAAACCGGTGCGGATACTGAGGTACAGACCCACGCCGAAGATGAGCACCATGGCGGGCACACCCCACACGATGCCATTGACGGTAGAATTGATACTGCTGATGGTTTCAAGCATTTACGATACTTCCTTTCTCTACACAATTTTTTACGGGATTTGTGCGGGAAAGGGTATAAAAAAACGCCCCCGCCCCTGCACTTCGGCATAAGGACGAAAGCGAAAAACGCCTGCGTGGTACCACCTTACTTCGCTCCGCCCTCGCAGGCGGCAGCCTTATGGGTGCCAAGGACACCCTGCCGCTGTAATGGGCGGCGCCCAGCGCAGCCTACCGGGGTTCCCTTTCGGTGCGCGGCTCCGGGAGAGCTTCATACAAAACCACACCCGCGCCTCTCACCAACCGGCTGCTCTCTTTGGGGGATCCTTGTACTACTAATTCCCTTCGTTGCTTTTTATTATGTTGCATATTGTAGCGGATGAAAGCCGAAATGTCAACGGGTTTGACGCATTTTTTGTAGTTTTTCCAAATCATAAATTCATCTTAGCTGGCTTTTTGATAAAAAAGACGGTAGAAAGGCTGGAAATATGAAAGTTTCTCATTGAAATTCCTGCAACATGGAGATTTTTTGACGGAAGCCTTGCTATAACTATACTTCTGTGGTATAATATAAGTAGCCGGAACACCCGGTGAGAAAGGATGAAAAATGATATGGCAATGAATATAACCGAACTGCACGCGGAAAATTTTGAACAGGAAGTAGTAAACGCCGACCGGCCGGTGTGCATCGACTTTTGGGCGCCGTGGTGCGGTCCCTGCCGGATGCTTTCGCCGGTCATCGAGGAGCTGGCGGCGGAGGAACCGGCCATCAAGTTCTGCAAGGTGAATGTGGATGACGAGCCGGGGCTGGCGGCCCAGTTTGGGGTCAGCAGCATCCCGACGCTGATCTTCAGCAAAAACGGCGCGCTGACCGGCCGCACGGTGGGCTTCCGGCCCAAGGCAGAGCTGCTGGAGCTGATCGACGGGATCAAGGACTAAAACTTTATAAAAATACCCCCGGTCACTGCGGCCGGGGGGTGTTTTTCTTTATTCTGTTTATTCGGTTTTCTCCGGGGCGGGCTGTTCCGCGTACTGGTGCGGGGTACCGCTGCCGGGGTAGCAATCCACCAAGGCGTGATACATCAGCGGCCACACATGCTCGCTGACATCCCTGGTGCCGCGGTGCTCGCTATCGTAGGGCAGCACCTCCAGTACCTTAAGATTGACGGTGGTGGGCTGCCAGGGGAAATTCTTGAGGATCTTTTCGGTATTTTCGATGACGCAGACCACGATGGGGACTTTGGCCTTTTGGGCGATCTTGAAGGCGCCATTGCGGAAGGGCAGCAGTGGCTCCTCGGTTTTATTGGTTTGGCCCTCCGGGTAGATGCCCATGGAAACGACATTCTCATCCAGGAGCTCCACCGCTTCATTGATGGTCTTGACAGCGGCGCGGTTATCCTCGCGGTCCAGCGGCAGGCAGAAGCACATATGCATGAGCTTATTGACGATGGGGATCTTGAAATTCTCCTTTTTGGAGATGAATGCCAGGGTGAATTCCGAAAGCTCCGCCATGGTGAGGACAGGATCAAAAATGGTGCGGTGGTTGCTGACCAGCAAAAAGCGGGTATCGTGTGGGATCTTTTCCCGGCCGGTGACATTGACCCGCACCCGCAGCAAGAACATACCCACCTGCACGATGTTGGTCATGAGCCAGTGGTAGAAGCGGGTCCTGCGGTCGGCGGGACGATCGATACGGATGAACACCGACAGCAGCGCCACCAGCAGCAAAAAAACAATAATGCAGCCCAGTGTATAGCCCACGGCCAACAGAATGCCAAGAATGGGGCCGATGCTGTGGAGGAAGCAGGTATAGACGGCCAGGCCGATACCCAGCAGGATGAGAATGGTGAGGATCAAGGGAGTCCCTCGCTTTCAGGTGGATGATGGATAAGAATAAAAAAGGAGAGATTAAGATTTCCTTAAGGTATAGTATCTATTCTATCGAAAAGATTTTGATTTGCAAGGGATTTTTCCGTTAAATTTTCGTAAACGATGGCATGGGCTTGCATTTTACGAGGTATAGCGGTATACTATTGGCGGAATAACCGTTCTGAAAATACATTTACAGGAGGTATTGTGATGAATCATATTGACGCAAAAGGCAAGGCCTGCCCCATGCCCGTAATGATGGCCAAAAAAGAGATGGATACCGGCTGCGAGGCGCTTTCCATCACGGTGGATAATGCCATAGCCGTACAGAATCTGAGCCGCCTGGCGGAGAGCCAGGGCTTTGCCGCCGAGACCGCCGAGAAGAACGGCTGCTATACCATTACCATGCACCGCACCGGCGCGCCGGCCCAGGAGATGCCTGAGGAGCTGCTGAACTGCGCTGTGCCCGCCGCGAGCGACTATGTGGTATTTGCCGGGCGGGATGTCATCGGTGAGGGCGACCCGGAGCTGGGCCATTCCCTCATCAAGATGTTCTTCTACACCCTGAGCGAGAAGCCTGACCTGCCTTCCGCCATCTGCTTTATGAACAATGGCGTGCGGCTGGTGACTGAGAACGAGCAGACCATAGAGCACCTGAAGGTACTGGAAGCAAAGGGCGTCAAGCTGATTGTGTGCGGCACCTGCCTGAATTTCTACGGGCTGACCGACAAGCTGCAGTGCGGCACCATCGGCAACATGTATGACATTGTGGAGACCATGACCAAGGCGGGCAAGGTCATCACCGTGTAAGCAAAAAGAAACAGCTCTTCCCCCGGCCGAAAGGTTGGGGGAGTTTTGCTGGGGGCGGGTAGGCGCAAGACGGCCGCAGGCTGGCCCCGGCTGCGCCGGGGCCAGCGGGCTTCGCCCGCTGAGATCGCCCTTTGGGCGATCTGGCCTGCGGCCGAAACCAGTACCCTGCAGGGGCCGGCGGTGTCATATTTTACAGGAATGTGAACATTTTACACCATTTGCCCCGGAGTGTGGCATGACATCTTGATTTTATGAAGGCGGACCGCTATACTATTGATATTGAAAATCCGCCGGCACAAAATGCCGGCACAAATTATCTTTTTCCGAGGTCAACACCCTATGACAAAGCTGAAAGATTTTTTGCACAAGCGGCCCTCCGCATGGTATATGCTGTATATCCCGGTATATCTGCTGCTGTTTTTCATTGTGGAGCAGCTGGTACCCTCCACCTGCGATTACTGGGTGAGCTACCTGCCGCTGGATGATCTGATCCCCTTTTGCGAGTACTTTGTTGTTTTCTACTGCTTGTGGTATCCGCTGCTCATCGCCACGGCCATTTACCTTTTTGCCAATGATGACCACAGCTTTCGGCTGTACGGATGGTTTATCATCATCGCCTTTACCGGGACGCTTTTATTCTGCCTGATTTTCCCCAATGGACAGAACCTGCGCCCGGCCGAATTTACCGATCCGAACATCTTTACCTGGCTGGTGGGGCGGCTGTACCATGCTGATACCAACACCAATGTCATCCCCAGTATGCATGTACTGGGCTGCATGGCCGCTGTCTTTGGGCTGTTCCGCTGCTGCTGTACCCCACGCTGGGCCAAGATCGGTGTCATTATCCTGACGGTGCTTATCAATGCCTCCACGGTGTTCATCAAGCAGCACAGCATCCTGGATGTTATCATTGCGCTGATCGTCAGCATGGTGCTGTACTTTGTGGTATTCCGGTGGATGGATAAACGCATCGGCGGCACACCGTTGCCCCTGCCGGAGGATGCCAAGACCTGATTCCGCAGAACAAAAGAGAACCTCCCCTAACTTTCCGGTCAGGGGAGGTTTTTGTGTATTTATTTGTTTTGGGCCAGCCAGTCCATACGGCCGATGCGTTTTCTCAGAAGCCCAGTTAGTTCCTCCATTATTTTTCTTTTGTTTTATGATATGCCAGCCGCTCGCCGCCATCTGCCAGGTAGATGATGCCGCACTGATGAAAGCCGTTTTTGGCAAGGCAGCCCTGCATGGGCAGATTGATGCGATGGGTGTCGGCGCGGAGGTTGGGGTGCTGCTGCCAGCACCACGCCAGACAAAAGCTGCACACGCCGCCCCGGTGCGCCCCCACGCCCAGCCGGTGGATGACGCCGTAGGGTTTCTCATCCAGCCAGGTGCCCTGGTAGATTTTACGGTAGGTGGGTTCTTCCCCTACAGTGAAGCAGAATACCGCCAGCGGGGTGCCATTATCATCGCAGCAGAGATAGCTCTGCCCTTTGGTGATATCCTCTGTCACCAGTTTCCGGCTGGGGTAGCCGCCGCCCCACTGCTGGTCATTGCCGTTTTGGCGCATATACTGCCGGGCGTGGTCGTACAGGGCCATAGCGGCGTCTAAATCTTCTATTTGAGTGGGGCGAATAAACATCAGTAATCTCTCCTTTGCGGGGGCATATTCTTTGTGATGGGGATACTATAACACACGGGAAAAGCCGGTGCAAGGGGGAAGTATGGAGCCCACCGGCATTTCGCCCCAAAGGGCGAAATGCCGGTGGGCCCCTGCCCTGCCCTTAGCAGGAAGCCACGGGGGTGCAGGGCGTACGGAAAGGCCGCCGGCGGAGCCGACGGCCAAAATGCTCATGTGCGGTTTTTAGATGGTTTCGTCCCGGCCAGCTTTCTGTCCGGCCAGCAGGGCCACCATGCAGGTAAACAGGATATACCCCAGGCCGATGTTCCAGTTGGGGGTCAGATCATGCAGCCAGCCCACCACCAGCGGACCTGTAGCGGCCAGCGCATAGCCTACCGACTGTGCAAAGCCGGAAAGCCGGGCGGCATCCACAGCGTTTTTGGCACGGAAGCCCATGAGCGCCAGTCCCATGCTGAAGGCGCAGCCGTTGGCGAGGCCCAGGATGATGGTGGCAGCGACCTGCGCCGCGGCCGCGGAGGAGGCCATCAGGGTGGTGATGCCGATGATATTGAGGATGGAGCCCAGCAGCAGCCAACCGCGCTGATCCCGGCGTTTACCGGCCAGGGTGGGCACCAGCAGCGAGGGGGCCAGGCTGACCACCTGATACAGGGAGGTGACCATCCCGGCGGTTTGGCCGGCCATGCCGGAGGACTGCAAGATGGTGGGCAGCCAGCCAATGACCGCATAGAAGATAAGGGAATTGATGCCGAAATACAGGGTGACGCACCAGGCCAGCCCGCTTTTCCAGATGGGCTTTTGGTCGGATGCAGCTTCAGCCGGGTCGGTGGTGCCCAGCCGCAGGGAGACATTCCTGCGCCAGATAAAACCTGTAATAACTACCGCGATGCCCCAGATCATCAGCGCGCCGTTCCAGCCCAAGCCGGCGGTGGAAAGCGGGACATTAAGTGCCAAACCGATGGCGGCAGCCGCCACCATGGCCACGGTGAAATAGGCCGTGACCTGCCCCACCCGGGTGGGATATTCCGCCTTGACCACAGCGGGGAGCAGCACATTGCCGATGGCGGTGCCGACACCGACGATGGCAGTACCGAGGAACAGCCCTGGGATTCCGGCGGTGCTCCTAAGCACGGTGCCCAGCAGGATAAGGCACAGCCCGATAAGGACGGTTCGGCCCTCCCCCAGGCGGCGGCCGATGCCGCCGGTAAGCGGACTGACCACGGCAAAGGCGATAAGCGGCAGGGTGGTAAGCAGTCCGGAAGCGCTGCCGGAAAGGCCCAGGCTTTTGGTGATCTCCGGGAGAAGGGGGCCCACGCCGGTAATGATGATGCGCAGACAGAAGGCCACCAGAATGATGCTGAGCATCATAGTGCGGCCCGGGGAGGAAACGGTGTTGGTTTCAGCTTTCGTAATGATCCCTCATTTTTTACTTATTTTTATTGCAGTGGTATTGCCAGTAGATCTTATTGACAAGGCCGCCCAGCAGGATGATGGTCCCGATGAGATGCAGCCAGAGCATCAAAATAATAAGCGAGGCCAGTGACCCGTATACCAGCGTATACCGCGCCGAGGCACTGATCATGGTGGAGAAAAGGATGCTGACCGCTAAAATGGCCAGCCCGCCAAAGATGGCGCCCGGCAGAACCGGCAGCGCGGGACGGTTGTGTGGGGTGACGCTGCGGTACAGCAGCAGCAACAGCAGCATGATAATACCGGTGAGCAGAATAAAACGCAGCCAGGTCCAGCTGGCGATGATCTCGCCCACATGGAACCACTGGTCCAGCAGATCGATGAACCAATCGCCGGTGGCCACTACCACCACCGAAAGGTAGATGATGACCAGGAATACCGCCGAGTAGAGGAAGCACATCACCGTGTGGAGCAGCCCTTGATAGCGCTGCTGGCCGTAAAGATCCCCCATGGTGGCCATGATGGTACCAAAGGCGCCTGAAGCCGCTGTAAACAACAGGATGATGCCGGCCCACAGCATGGCCTGAGAGTAGTTATCGTGGATATAGCCGAAGAAGGTGATCAGCGTCTCGGTCACCTGGGGAGGGATGACCTCGCTGAGCAGCTCCAGCAGCTCGCCGGTATCGATGCGGGTGCGGCCGATGATGCTGGCCACGCAGATGAGCAGCGGGAAAAAGCTGAGCATCAGGTAGTAGGCGAATGCTGCCGCGCTGCGGCCCATGCGCCTGCTGCCGTACAGGTCCAATATCTCATACACCTTGGTCAAAAACGGGCTCTTATCGATAATTTTCTGCAGGAATGGGGGCAAGGGATTCCCTCCTTTCTTCTAAATTCTACAAGCCGCCGGGTCCCGCCGCCCCGCTGCCGGGCTGCGCCCGGCACCC
>ERZ773116.1483-NODE-1483-length-21695-cov-5.172135_pt1 | contig 21695 bp, 28 predicted proteins | sample MGYA00580563_ERZ773116 | MGnify/ENA primary metagenome ERZ773116 (study PRJEB29015, sample SAMEA2737864) | human gut metagenome | biome: human gut; feature: human-associated habitat; material: faeces | place: China | collected 2012 ... | reverse complement strand
CGCGATTACACAGTTGGTTGGCGTGCTGTTGGCAGATTCTATCCACAAGTTGAGCTTGTTCAAAAGCCTACGAAAGCTCATTGCATGATACTCTAAGGAGCCCTTTTGAGATGCCTATCCATGGCACCTCAGCTTTGCTATACCTTTTTTGAACGCATTTGGGTGTTTTCCCTTTGGTACTTGTTTTTGGGATTCCTGTTGTCCGGTAACCTTACTCTCTTGCATGGCACAAGAGGAAAGCCGTAGTATATCAGAAAACGTTGCATGGGGACATAGAAAGCGCTTTGAGGATGGTCGTTACTATGCTCCCTACAAGCATTTTTTAGGCTATGAGGTTGGAATGGTCATTAACGAATCCCAAGCCAAAATAGTACGACTTATATATGAAATGTATCTGATTGGCAGTACTGAAAATAGGATTGCTAAGATGTTGGAGGACTTATGCGTTCCTCCTCCTGGCAACAAGGGAAAATGGTATGACTCTACCATCAAAAGCATACTGCAAAACGAGAAATATAAAGGGGATGCGCTCCTGCAGAAGGAGCTTGTTTCAGATTTTCTCACCATAACAAAAAAGAAAAATGAAGGTGAGCTTCCGCAATATTATGTAACGGATGGTCACGCCGCCATAATTCCCAGAAGAACTTTTGATGAAGTTCAGGTACGAAGGAAGGCTCGAGCATTGTATGGCCGAAGCTATTCCTGCGTATACCCATTATCCACAAAGATTATTTGCCCTCAATGCGGCAGTACCCTCGGCTGCAACATTAGTCGGTTCTCTGACCGCTATTGAGTATGCACTACGCAACGCACTCAAAAGGAACACCACTACAGATATATCCGTCATGAGGTTATAGAACAAGTCTGTCGAGAAGCGATTACCGAATTATTCATGGCCCAGCAAGAGCAAATAATTTCCGTGCTGAAGAGCCTGGATAACATTGCTGTTGGCAGCATCGAATCCATAAATACTTATCTTCAAGATATTTGCTTGGACAGCAAACCATTAAACATATCGGATGATGCAAACCGCATCTTGATCAAAGCGATTTTTCCACAATTCGATAATACGGTCAAGGTTCAATTTCTCAATGGTTTTCAGGTGACATTGCAACTCCCTCTGTACATGACTTGAGTTATAGCATATTCTCCGGTTTGATCATTCTTCCAGTCCACCCCACAGAGCGTGCCCATTCTCTGGCATTCTCCTTCTCGTCTTGATCTGCACTGTAGTGGATCAATCGTAGGAAGTCTGCATACCCGCCGACACCTCCAACATCATCCATGACAGGCAGTCCATCTGCTCCGACACAAACCGGCATTTGATTCTGTGCAACTTTCCAGAGAAGTTCATCCAATTCCTCAATCTTGAGGTCTTCTTGATAATAAACATCTGTGAGAGTGATTGAGACCTGCCAACCATCACCATAGTCATAGAAATACTCGATTCGGTCACTTTGAGCTTGCTTTCGCACCGTAGTCATTGCCGCCAGCAGGCAAAAAGTTTCATATTGATTATCGATGTCGCTCAACGATGTATTCCAAGCATCCATCGCAACTGAAATCTCATCCTCAAGGAAATCAATTTTCTCATCCAGAGAATCCAAAAACCAGGTGTTACCCGGAAGATATAGGTACTCCGGCAATGTTAGTCGCTCTAACAGATAGTTCAATTCTCCACCGAGGTCAACACTGTTTTGGAACTCCTCAAGCGTTGCATCCTCAATAGAGATGGTCTTAATCGGCTTGGCGGGAGTTTTCTTTCTGCGCTTCATGTATTCCTCAAAGGACTCTCGAACCTCAAAGCTGGGCAAATCCTGTTTTAATAGTTGTACAAGGTGCTGGTTGACTAAGTAGTAATCGCCCAAACCGCCATAGTGGTACGGTCCTTTGTACTTGCTTTTAAACCAGGACTTGATGCTCATGTTTGCTTCGTAATCCTCGTCCCAGAACAGATCATCCAGCTCCTCAGAGGGGAATCTAAAATAGATACCAGCAAGACTGCACCACCTTGAGAAACTGTTCCGCGTCAGCCTTTGGAAAACCTCGTCCGGGAATGCGTAGTGATGCAGATGTGCGTTTTGCCAGCCGAACAGCCTTTGAATAGCATAGTGCAAGGAATGTAAGGTGATATCCGAGGGAACAACAATATCACGGGAGATAGACTTCTCAACTTTTCCGTGCTTGCGGAGAATATGCATATCCTCTTCAGTGCAGCCTTCCAAGTCAAGTTCCAAGTGCAGTTTTAATGCGTAGGGATGCTTTCCCTGATTTTCGTTGGCTTGTCCAGCGATTGCCTCATCCCGAATGTATCCTTGAGGTGCTTTTTCTGACGATCCGACCTGATTTTCTGCGGCTCTTTGATTGCGTTCCCGATATTCCTTTGAACGGACAGAGTCTTGACTCTTGTTTTCCCGTCCATAGGTGCCACGGCTGTACGGAAGGAATGCTTGCACATTTTTCTCGGTATAGTGGAGCATATTGGCTATTTCTGCTGTGCTGTACCCCTGCTTATGAAGCTCGATGATTTTCTCACTTGTGGGACTACTCCATAGCCCCTCAGTAATCAGCACACGGCGAACCTTGATAACACTAATCCCTAATTCTTCAGCCGTCTTTTTGACCGAAGAAGTTTTTGCGTAGGATTCAATGACTCTGTCATACAGTTCTATATTTTCCATATTGATAGCCCCTTTTGCTTAGTGTCAACCTAACCAAGATAGCTATATTATACCAGTCAATGTCACATCTCGTCAACCTAACCTTTTTGTAAGAATTGCAATCGCGTTATCTTATTAGCATATCGATTTCTCTTTTACAGCATTTTTTATACTTTCTATTGCTTCCACAGGGGCATTTTCCATTTGGTTCTGCATCCTGATAAAAATAGGGGTGGATAATACTGCGGATACCTTCGTCACGCAATTCCTCTCTGAGCATAAATAGGAATATTTCAGCCATGGTTACAGCCGCTTTTGCCAGACCGATACAGTCAACTGCCATATCTATGAGTTGCTTACGTAGCTTGATTACAGAGGAATTCTTCTGATCAAAAACTGTAATTTCCTGTGTTAACCCATTATAAGAAATATTATTATGACCGATGCCATTTCTTAATAATCTGTTTGCAGGAATGTTTAACGATTGTTGTATTGATTCGGAGGCATTCAATTTATCCAGCTTCATTCCATTATCAAGAGCAAGGTATCTAGTGAAGTCATTCTCCAAATCGGCGTACTTATTTCGCTTGAACAGATAGCCATATAGGCTATTAAACGACTTGTAATCTCCTCTTATAAGAATATTATCCAAGCAGACAGGGATATATATGAGTGCCAAAATTGATTCGTAGGCATCTTGGTAAAACGTTTTTATGTCACCGAATGAGCAGGTAGCTATACCTACATCCGATTTTTTGTTGTCTTTATATCTAAGATATGTTTCCGCAGGAAGAATATGGGAGTAAATTTCCATAAAAGCGGAGAAAATGTCAATAACTCTCCTGTAATTTGAGATGAGGGTCTGAATGCCCCCTATATCCATCACAAAATCATGAAGCGAATTTCTATCGATTGTACTGAGCGTTTCTAGCAATTGCGTAATACTTTCCTTCTGGGACGGCATGAAGAAAAGTGATATAGTCTCTTCTTGAACTACTTCCTGTAGGCAATGGAGAGATTTGATATAGTGGTCGCATTGATATGTATATTTACCCATTCTGTTGTGAAGAGCTGTTGCAATGTATTCTATACTACCCTCATTCAACAACTGGAACGCTATGCTCCGCCATTTCTTCCATTCATCCATATTATGAATAAACAGGCGGAGCCTTTCTATCCGTTCTTGCATATCAACTTGTCCGGCAGCTTCTATGTATGGACTGCTACCAATCAGATTCCCATCAAATATTCTCACTTTTTTGCATGGTAGTTCACCAGAAATATCGACAACATAGTCGGCGTTACGAATCTTTTTAGTAGCGGAATCAACATCACACTCTTCTATAGTTGCATTATGTAACCTAAGACCGTTGTGTCCACTAAAAGACTCCATTATATATACGCCTTTAATTAGAGCATGACAATTGGCACAGTGAAACCTAATAGGGTATTCTCTAAGATATCCTCCATCTTCGACCCTAAGATATGTCTTTTTTCCGCATATTGGACAAACTGCAATCTTGGGGATTACCATATCACATACCTCCACACTTTGACACATATAAAAAGGCACATAATCCGAAGATTACGTGCCCTGACGTTGGCTGAAGGTCAGCAATCGCCACTAAGGGCGATTGCATATTCCTTACAAGCATCAATCATATGGATCGATACTTCCTTCGCATCTGCCGCAGTCATCTTCGATGAGAAGATAATGCTAGCAACTGCTACGCCAAGGGCAATAGTGAACTTCCAGTCTACTACAACTGTATGGTTCATGGAACTACCTCCTTTCTGGAACTTCCGTTCCAACATTAAATGGTAGCCCATAATGCCCATCGTCGTAATAATTGTAGCATGAAAAGTCAAATTATTCAATGTTAATGTCTGTTATATTGATATGTTTTTCGGATGGAAAACGATTATATTTCACCTCTGTATCTCTCATATCGTTCTTGTTATCTTCTACATATTCATTGATTAGACGAACACCATTGCTCCGCTTTGCTGCTTCCAGTTCTTCCCCTGTAAAAGGGAACGGAATCCGACCAAGTTCCGTTGTTTCCTTGAAAAGCAGGACAATGGCATCGGATAAGGTAAGTCCCTGGGGTGCAAGGACATCATTGACCTTATCGTATAGATCCTGGTCAATTTCAAATTCCATGACGATCATTGGCACATTCTCCTCCTTGATGGCTTAACAGCCTGCAAATGCACCAGCAGCCCGTTCCTTTCCGTCATAGGAAATCAGGGAACGGGCTTCATGTCTGGATTTTGTCCGGCTGTATGTTTTCCTATTCGGCACCTTTCTGCTTGCTGGATTTACACCATTCCAGGAACCACGCTGCTGGGCATAATACATTTTCTTCGCTTTCTTGCTTTGTTTTCTGATTGGTACCCTTTGATTCATCTCAATCCCTCCGGTCTATGATACGGAACGGGTGCTTTGCCGCTGCTTCTCAATATGCTCTATCAATTCGGAACAATCCTTCAGATAGTTGGGATAGCCCAGGAGCAACATTTTTCTGGGCAGTTCGCCAAGCGCCTCCAGAAATCGTTCCTCATCCTTTTTCCGCACCCGGCACAAGACAATGACATACTGTTTTCCCTTCTTTTGATATTCGCCGGAGAAGCGTACACGAACCTGATGCTGAATAAATAGCTGATCTGCAAAAAACTCTGGGACATCAAAATAGGCATAATACGAATAAAAGGGATTGATTCTTTCCAAGTGCATATAGTAGCAGTCGTTTTTCATGTTTTCCCTCGCATTGGGTCTTGACATTTGCGGCCTAATCTATTATTTTATAATGTCCGTCTGGAAGCAGCGCAAAGGAGGCGATTTTATGTACCAGACCAAATTCCCGGTTATTGACCTTGCAGCGACTGGCGAAAACATTCTGCGGCTGCGAAAGGAAAAGGGCCTGTCCGTCCGTGATCTCCAGGGCTACTTCGGCTTTGAGGAACCCCAGGCGATCTACAAGTGGCAAAAAGGCAAAAGCCTGCCCACCGTCGATAACCTGTACGCACTGGGTGCATTGTTCGATGTTCCCATGGAAGAAATCCTCGTTCCTACTCGTCCCAAATTGAATATTGCTGATGGGCAGCAGGATTCGTCCTGCTGCTCAAAACATTTTATAGGCCGGCTGTTTTGGATACGACAGAATTCAGAGCCGTTCAGACCAATTGCAACATTGCAGCCGGGCTGCGCCTCATACTGCGCCGTCTGTTAAAAACTCTGAATTTCAAGTTCAGTTATCATCCATTTACCAGTGGATTCCTCATAGAAGAGGTTAAAGTCGGGCGAAGATTGTATTTGCGGTAGGCGGGTAACGAAAAGACGATGGTCGTGTTTTCGATGAAAGATGGGAGAAATGCGGCTTGTTCAGTAGATGGAGCCACTTTTTTGGGGCGGTCGGCATCCGCCAAATCTTCTTTATATTTTTTGAGTATACAAGAAATAAAGCTGTGCAGCTTCATAGTTCATCTGCACCTGAACCAGTCATCCCTTTTCTTCCTTCTGCCGTACCCAAAACAACCGGCCTATGTGCCCATAGTTACTCTGTGGGATGGATCGTCTCAAACACCTCTTCAAAGGTGTCATTCACATCGAAGGGAGCCACAAAATCCACCTCATAGTTTACAATGCAGCGGTCGATTTCCGCAGATACTTCATCAGCTCTCTTGTTCAGAGCAGACAGATGCTTCCTCGCCACATTACGGTCAAAGTCGATGGTAGTGACCTTACGAACATCGCAGCGATAAGTGACCTGGTTGCCCTCCACATTGAAACGATAGCCGGTTCCGCCACCGGGGATGGCTTTTTCGGAGGAACGCAGATTGACCAGGTAGCCGAAGGTCTCGGCAATGCGCTGACGCTGGGCATTCAGAGTGGTTTCGCTGTCCATATCGATGGGCAGCTTCATTTTTGCCTCGTGAATGGCCTTTGCCAGCAGTTCCTTCTGTGCTAGGAGATAAATGAGGAACGCCATCAGCTCATTGGCACGACCAGCGAACTGGGAGGTCTGGTTCTCCTCAATGGTTTCATCGGCGGCACCTTCCATGGCCTTGCTGCGGAGGTAGGTGGTTTTGACCTTCAGCACATTCTGGTCATTCCCCAGATGCCGCTGTGCCTCCTCAATCAGGGACTGTAATTTATTCTGAAAACGGAATGCTTCTTTCAAATTCATGTTCGTTTCTCTCCTTTGCATTTTCTTTAATTATACCTATGTGTTTGGCAGAATGCATTGAACCTGTGGTTTAATCCGGGGCGATGCCTTTTGCGGATTCCACCAGATACGAAGAAACTGGATAATTGCCTTTTGGTCAACCTCGGTCTCTTGCTCAAATTTCCTTTGTGTGTATCGACCAGCATTATTCTCCCAGACTGTTTCGTTCCGATAGAGCTGATATTGGTCATCTCCATGGAAATCCAGCACCCCCAGCATCATGTGCTCGTGGTTGCCCAGTAACATTTTCATGTTTGGGGGAGTCATGATTTGCTTTAGGATGGCTATGGGTTCAGATCCCTTGTCCGCCACATCACCCAGAACATAGAGAGTATCTTCATCCGAAAACTGGATCTGTTCCAGCAGGCTGTCAAACTCCTTCTTGTGTCCGTGAATATCGGACATCACATAAATCATTCTATATCTCCTTCAATTTCAGAATATCAAAAGGTAACCATTCAATCTGTTTTTGCAACTCCTCACACGACTCATCCAAATGCCGGAAGTCGTTCACTTCCACGCCTGGGAACGAGCTATGACAGTAAGCACATATTCTTTCTGCCGGGACAATACCAACGAGATCCTCTTCCCGGAGATATCGGATAGGTTCCCGGCCCATCACAAACCTTACTGGGCAGCCACAGTCTTTCAGCGCAAGATACATCTTCACCATTTCATACACATTCCAGTTGGGATTCCCGCTGAAGATAAAATACCAGCCATCCTCATCTCGTTTGGGAATCAACATGATCCTGGTACGGCTCGATCCTCTCCGCAATCCCCACGGGTGTCCTCCCATGCAGAACTCGTCATTAAAATAGCGAAGGAAGTCAGAATGGGAGTCCATGTTTAATTCTCTGAGAATATGACCGCCAAAATCCTCCCCATATCGCTCGAACTGCTCAAAGGGTGTCTTTCCAGTCACGTCAAAACCCGCCCCCTGGAAAGCGTATGAGGCATATTGAAGGTACTGGTTGAAGGTCACATTTCGGAGTCGTTCAACCGGAATGTAGTCGTCGCTCTCCGTCTCGACGATGCTGATAAAACGGTCGATCTCTGCCTGGGTCAAATCCTTGAGAACGTGCTTCTTATCTTCGGGACAGAGTCGCCAGTATGTACTTCTGAGAACTGTGCCATATCGTTGCGGCAGTGGGATTTCCGCTTCAATCCTCTGATTATAAGTACCAGCTCGGATATCAGCCAGGGTTGTGGATAACTCATCACGAATCCAAGTTAGCATATCAAGGTATCCATAGGGATATCCTTCTTGTTCGCCTTCCACGATGGTAATGCTGAAATTCCGTAATCCCAGGTGGTAGTAATTTCTGTCATTTACTGACTCTAGCTCAAACCAATAGACCTCGTTGGGAAACTCCCGTAGGAAAGCCTCCTGGAGCTGTGCCCCTTCCGAGACACCAAAATACTCAAGTGCGTCCTCCTGATCCTCGAAGTCCATATCTTCCAATGTGCCTCTATCAGCTCGGAGCCAGACTGACCGGTAGTTATTGACTTTGTCCGTCTCGATCTGCTCCAGCAAGGCAAAAACCTCGCGGAATATTGCCATGGATGCCAGTGCCAAGTTGTGTATCTCAGAACTGCCCCACTGGGTCTTGCCGAAAACTTTAGGAGCAAACATCGCTCTCACCTCTTTTATCTTCATCTTCAGCTTTCATATCTGCCCAAATCTGCCGCCACGCCCAACAGATGTGTTCTCCTACAAGCTGGGGGTAGCGTTGGTAGATATGGCGGCAGAGTCTTTTGTATAGCTCTAAAAATCGCTCATCGGCTCCAAAATCACACAGGCCATCCATAACCTTTTCAATTTGAACGATGTCTGTAAGTTCATCCCGGAGAATGGCATCCACACAGGAGGAGTATTGTACATAGGCGGCATCCACCAGAGCGTTCAGTTCCGCTACGATACCGCTTATAGAGTCCATATAATCCTTGTTGTCACTCACGGTTTTCACCCGCCCATTCTTGCTTGAACCGCAGATTGTTGGCAAGCAGCTCGTCAAAGGTTACCGGCTCGAAGTTGTTAATATCCGCTCCGGCATTCAGCACTCGCTCCCTGGCGGCAATCAGCGGCCAGAAGTCCATGGTGGTGTCGTTGTGGATGTGACCATGGACCATATAAGTCCTCCGCTGGTGGTTCCAGGTCAGCATCGGATAATGGCAGAGAGTCAGCCCGTGCTGGCCATCGGAAATCTCAAGGAAGGGGTCGACACTCTCAAAATATTTCTCAAGGGGCACTTTCCGCATCCAGAAGGTATCGTGATTTCCCACGATCAGTCGCTTCTTGCCCTTGAGCTTGGCAAGTACCTCCTCCACATTGGTGGAACGGAAGAACATATCCCCAAGAATGAATACCGTGTCGTTGTTATGTACCTTGGCATTCCACTTCTGAATCATTGCGGCATCCATCTCCTGAACGGAGGCGAATGGTCTGTCGCAAAATCGCAGGATATTGGCATGGCCAAAGTGGGGATCTGCTGTAAAGTAAATCAATCAACCATCTCCAAAAGCTCCGACGTCATTGCCTGTGAGATAACTTGTGATGTCGGCCTTCAACTGTTCCAGGGTAGAACGATTGCAATTGTCCGGCTTCAGCTCAAACTGCTCGTCTATGTCCCGAATCATCCCCCGGAGCGTTTGCTCGTTGAGCCGCGGCAGGGACTCTCGAATAATCATGTTCATGGTATCCGCAATGCCCGTAGGACGATCCAGGGCATACCGCAAGGCACAACTCATGGCGATATTGAAGTGTCCATTTTCCGGGATTTCCAGGTCAAACCACCGGGCAGGACACAATACATAAGAGTGATGGTCAGTGTCGATTATCAAGGCGGTATCCTGCTTGTTGATCTCCTCAAAATAATCATCCATGCGGTCACATAACTCCTGTGCGGTGATGTGGCGCAGTTCATTTGCCTTGGGCAGTTTATTCCTCATTGGGAACCTCCGTTCCTGTATGTAACCACTCGTCCGATTCAAAAGAGTGGTATAGGAAGTGCAGTTGATCGATTCGCTTGTCTATGTGCCAGTGGCCGCAGTACCAGGCTTTGTACTGAAGAGAAAGCTCGATATCATCCAGCCAGTGCTCTGTGCTGGTATCTACCGTGCTCTGGTCTACCATGGGAAGGAACATCTCTGTGGGTTCATAGCGGAAGGGACAGGTGTGTGAGAGTACAACATCAATGGGGCGCTTCCGGATCTGGCTCTCCACATAGGCTTTTATCTCCTGGCTGGGCTGTTCGTCTGGCCACCAGCCACCTCCCCTGCGTAACCTCCAGAACTTGTCCACACTGTAGGCACCGCCAATTACCAGATACTTCAGACCATTCAGAGTGAATATTTCACCATCCGCTGCAAAGAGTAAGGTGGGGTATTGCTCCTGGAACCAGACCTTTCCACCGTTCCACTCCTTCTGCTGGTAACCTTCAATATTCCAGGGGCGGATCTCGTGGTTTCCGTGGATGCAGAGAATTGTCGGTTTGAGTTTTGCGAGGGTTCGCTTCACGGTGTCGTCTCGCTCATCGTTATAATAGTTGGCACCCACATCCCCCAAAAGGACGATGATGTCCTCGGAGGTGGGCTTTACCTTTGCACAGAACTTTTTGATTCCCCAGGGAGAACCATGGATATCGCCAGTAAAATAAATCATGCAGGGTCACACCTTTCCGTCGTAAGTATAGCAATTGGTTTCAGGAAAATCATAAAATCAGAGAAAATGTAAAAGGAATCGGCACAAATGTAGAATTCTATAAGGGCCTACAGGGTTGTGGACAGAGTCTTTGCGTTTCATAAACTAAGAGTCTATGCAGTGACTGTGGGAGGATTGCATTTCCCGCCATCTGCCATCTATAATTTGACCCGTGGGTTAATAGAACGTCCGATTTTCACGGAGCGCCCGTTTTGCTGCTATCAGTATTTCCATGAGGATGCGGGTCTCATATTCGGTACAATCTGTCGCCAGGGCGGCGAATTTATGGTTGGTCGCCTTGATGGTATTTTCGAGACAGTCATACAGCAGCTCGTCCGCAGATACATTCAGCGCATTCGCAATGAGCACAAAGGTCTCCATGCTCATACCTTTTGTGCCATTCTCGATGTAGCTGATATAGGGAGGGGAAGTAAATATCAATTTTGCCAGATCCATTTGCGAGATACCTCTCTTCCTACGAGCCAGTCGGATTCTTTGTCCCAGGGAAATGTTGTCTAGTGCCATAATGAAAACCTCCATTATAAAAATAATTCGGTTTTCATTATAGTGTATTGACTGAATTGAAGTGCTTTGCTTATATCGCTTACAGCCTGCAGTTGATATAATTCTATAAAAATATAGCCAATAGACTGAATTGGAAGGCGGTGAGCAGCACAGTCATGGCAGACATTTCAAAAATCGGCTCTCGCATCCGTGATGTGCGTCTCAGCCGCAACATGAGCCAATCAGCACTGGCAGAGAAAGCAAATATCTCACTCCCCCATATCAGTGAAATCGAGTTGGGAAAGAGCAATATGCGCCTTTCCACATTCATAAGGATTGCAGAGGCTCTGCAGGTATCAGCAGATGACCTTATCCGCTTGGATGTCCCCATCGTACACGGGCTGTATCAAACAGAGTTTGCCGCCCTGCTGGATGGCTGCACCCCGGCAGAGATCGACTCCATTATAAAAATCGTGAAGGAACTGAAAGTCACCTTCCGAGACCATAAAGGAAACGATAACTAACAGATCAGATTTCAAAATCTGGTCTGTTTTTTTCCTTTCATAAACCAGGAGTCATTCACCTAACCGTGGGTTTATCGCTTTTGCGAACAACATTCAGTATAATTTCTATTGCAGGTATAAATGTAAAAACCATCTGTAGGTTTGCAAAAGCGGGGACAGTTAATGGAAAAAGATTATAAATATGAGCGATTCATATCCCTCTTGGCAAATCTGCTTTTGAAATATGATCTTCAGGTCTTAGAAAAGCATCGTGCGACCGAACAATGCTCCCAGGAGGAATAGAAATGAATGAACTGGAAATCTTCTCAAAGATGAGTGAAATAAGCGACCACCCCCAGGAAGTGTCCCTGATTTTCCAGGATGATGAGCGGGCGCAGCTCATTGCTGAACATAAACTGTGGCTGAAGAGCATTCGGCACGAACGCCCCAGCCCTGCACACCACTTTAAGATCGGTATCTATATCCGTTATTTCAATCAAACAAAATACGACAATTATCTGGATTATCATAAAAAGCAATTTCTGGACACCATTGCCCTTTGCCCACGGTGGGAGTTGGTGGACTTTTATATTGATGAGGGCAACAATGCACCTCGCATGGAAAATGCTCCGGAGTGGAAGCGGCTGTTACAGGATTGCTTTGACAGAAGGTTGACCTTATCATTACGCAGAAGGTTTCCAATGTATCCCGCAACCCCTATGAAATGGCATTTTGCTGCAAGGTACTTGCAACGCTGCCAAAGCCTGTCGGCATCTACTTCATTTCAGAGGACATTTATTCCATGGCTTCTTATTATTTGGAGGACATGAAAGAAACTGAGTTTTTCCCGGAGGAGGGCTGGCAGATCCTCCCGGACACTGAGGAAGAAAGGCAAGCGAGGTTTATGCTGCATGATTGACCAGGACAAGAAGCGCCGAAAGGCGGAACAGATACAAAAGACTCGCCGACGAATGCATACCGTCATCGACCCGGAGAACTATGAGTACAGACCCGAAAAGAAGCCGGTCGATTATTACGATAATGATGTCCGCCAGAATGTGGGCATTTATGTGCGCGTCTCTACGGACGATGTTCGCCAGACCACATCTTATGAACTTCAAAAAATCTACTATGAAGATTTCGTGCGGAAGCACCCCCATTGGACACTGCACAAAATCTATGCTGACGAGGGCATAAGCGGCACTTCTCTAAAACATCGGGATGAGTTCATAAAGATGATCAGTGATGCAAAAGCCGGAAAAATCAATCTCATCGTTACCAAAAGCGTATCCCGTTTCGCTAGAAATGTGGAGGACTTTATTCGCTTGATTCGTGAGCTGCGAGACCTCAATCCGCCGGTCTGTGTGTTTTTTGAGTCAGAAAGCATTTCATCCTTGAATGAGGATCAGTTCATTACGCTGACCATGCTAGCTACCATGGCGGATGAAGAATCCCACACCCGAAGCCGCAGCATGGAAACCTCGCTGCGTATGCGCTTGGACAACGGGCTTCCGCTCACACCCAAGCTCCTGGGGTACACCCATGACCCTGAGGGAAATCTGATTATCAACCCGGAGGAAGCCCCCACGGTAAAGCTGGCATTTTATATGTATCTCTACGGGTATTCCTCCCAACAGATCGCAGACACCTTAATTGCATTGGAGCGAAAGTCGTATCTGGCCAATATCAAATGGACTTCTGGAAGCGTTGTTCAAATTTTGCGCAACGAGCGTCACTGCGGAGATGTTGTCACCAGAAAAACCTATACAAAAGACTATCACTCTCATAAAAAAAGAAAGAACTACGGGCAACGGCCCCAGAGCACCTACCACAAGCATCACGAAGCCATTGTCAGCCGCGATGATTTCATTGCAGTACAACGGATGCTAGACAATGCCAAATATGGGAATAAATCAGTTTTACCCGAACTGCGCGTAATCGACAGTGGCATCCTGCGGGGCTTTGTTACGATCAATCCTCGCTGGGCTGGTTTTAAGGAGCCGGAGTATTACCAAGCATCCCGGAGCGTCTACCCAAATTCCACTCCTGCGGATAATTCCCATGCAGATGAAATTCGGGTATCCGTAGAAGCTGGTGACTTTGATCTGCGTGGCTTTGAAGTTTCACGTGCGGAGCTTTTCGATGTTGTTAGCCGTCCAGTAGTTACCTTCCAGGGTAAGAAAATCAAATTCAGCACAGAATGTATCCGCAAGTTCGGTTCAAAAAACTATGTAGAACTGCTGATTAACCCTATGGAGCGCAAGTTTGCCGTCCGTCCCACTGATACTCAAAATCGTAGTGGTGTGTATTTTTCTAAGGTTTCCAACGGCATTTATTATCCCAAGGATGTACCCGCAGGAGCCTATGGCGATACGCTTTATTCTTTGTTTGGATGGAACAAGGATTATAAGTATCGGATCATCGGCTATTTATATGAGCAAGATGGTGAAGTAGCATACATTTTTGATGCAGCAGACTGTGAGGCGTATCTGAAATCCTATGTGCTGTCCAAGCACGACTCCGAAAATGGTGAGGCCGCTGTTCATCCGCTTACCCCCTCTGGGAAGCACATTCGTGCCATCCCGAAAGAATGGACTGAGAATTTTGGCAAACCATTCTATGTGCATGAGCAGTCTCTGGAGGCACTGGCTCGTCAAAGTGAGGCCGAGTGGAAACTTCGTATAGAGGGGCAACTATTTGAGACCGGCAAAAAAGTTTCGGTGACCAGTTTTGATGAACTACGTCAGTATATTCAGCAAGAATTATCTGATGTAACCTTGGAGGAGATCAATAATGAACGAATTGGATAATCAGCCCTTTTGGATGGGGGCTTTTCAGCAGCCAGCCACTGCCCTTGCTGCACTGGCAGAACCCATAAATGTCCCTGTGTTGGAGCCGGAGGACGTCGTTCTGGAAATGGGCGACAGCTTCGATCTGGATGGTTTCCAGATTGTGCGGAAGGAATTCTTTGCCCATTTGCGCGAACCATCGGTTTCCTTTAATAATTGCAAATTCTCCGTAAATTCAGCGTGTCTGACGAAGTTCCCCAAAACTGAATATGTACAGGTTATGATCAACCGGGACTCAAAAATTCTGGCATTGCGCCCTTGCTCCGAAGGCGCGAGAGATTCCTTTGCGTGGTGCAATGCGTCCAAAGGAAAACGGAAGCCAAGAGCTATCACCTGTAAGCTGTTTTTTGCGAAGGTTGTTGACCTAATGGGATGGAATCCTAACTACAAATACAAGCTGCTGGGGCGGCTGATTCATGCCAACGGAGAATATTTGATTGCCTTTGATCTGCATTCCACAGAGGTGTATCAGCGAACAGAGATAGAAGGCGAGAAACCCAAGGTATCTCGTCAGCCGGTCTATCCTGCCGGATGGCAGGATCAGTTTGGTCTTCCGTTCAGTGAACACAGTCAGTCCATGCAAATCAATATTTTTGATGGATACGCTGTGTATTCCATTAAAGATAAAGCTGCCAGTGACGTAGGTGCTGGTGAAGAGACGCAGGCTCTTGCGGTTGCGCCAGCAGAACCATTGCAGGCATCATTCCTTCCGGTGAACTTGTAAAGGAGGGTAGTAAATGGATGCTCCTGCAACTCCAAACATCTATCTTTCGGTAGATCTCAAAAAGAACCGTATCCGCATTCATAAAGCTCCTCTACACCAAATGGGTGACCCACCATATATCCAACTGCTGGTCAACCCGGAACGCATGGAGGTAGCCATTCGCGGTGTAGATTACGATGCGCCCCAGGTGCAAGCACATAAAGTTAGTCAGAGTAAGCTGCTATCGGATTTCTCATATGAAATTTACAGCATGGCCTTTGTAAAAAAGCTATGTGCATTGATTGGTGATCTCGACACAAATTGCTCTTATCGTATGGCTGGTACACTGTCACCAGAGAAGAGGCTGGCCATTTTTTCTCTGAAAACTCTTAAACGAATTGAAGGTTGAGGATGCCCCCATGGACATAAAAAGTCTCCCGACCCTCAAAGTTGATGCCCTATTCCAACAGCTGATTCGACCAGCTAAGAAAAAAGACCTGGCAAAGCTGGAAAAGAGCTTGGTCACAGAAGGCTGTAAAAACCCAATCTCTGTGTGGAAAAGTACAATTATTGATGGTCATAAACGATATGAAATATGTAAACGTTGCGGCATTGCATTTACAACAGTAACGATGCCTTTTGAATGCCGGGAGGCGGCTATCGCCTGGATATGCCAACAACAACTAGAACGGAAGGACCTAACAGACGAGTATCGCAAGTATCTCATCGGTACCAGGTATGAAGCTGAGAAAATCGCCAATTTGCCTATCTATAAAGCTAACCGGCTTCGTGGAAGAGGGCTGTCGCTGGATGGGATCGATGCACTCCTGGATGAGGACGGTCCTCCAGAACCATTTCGTCATGTCACCGCCCAGAAAATTGCTGACCAATACCATGTTTCTTTTGGAACGGTACAGAAATATGCCGCATATGCGCGGGCGGTCAATACATTAGGAGAGAAGGTTCCTGAATTGCTTCCAAGAATTCTGGCCGGAAAATACAAGGTTTCTCACCGTAGCATTCTGGAGCTGGCAGAGCTGACCCCCGGCCAAATCCAACGAGTCGCCAGCCGAGTAGAACTGAACCAGCAGCCTTTTACACAGTATTCCAAAGTGCGCGCAGGACTTCAAGAGCAAGCGGCATCGCAAGCAGCTACAGCCCCCACCAGTGCAAGTACGCCCTCTATAAAGGATATGCCTGCTTACGACCCGGACGCTGAAATCACGGGGCTTGCTCTAACGATTCCCTCCTGGATTAGTTCCATTGAGCGTGTTCGAGACAAGGCTGATTTCACTATTACATCGGAAAAAGCAAAAAGCAATCTGCTGTCGTCCTTGGTCGATTTGCAGCTAAAGGTTGCGTTGCTGTTGTCAAAAATCAGGGAGGACTAAATGGAAGATTACAGTAGATTTGTTCCGGCAGTCCATTTTGAGCAGATACCTATAAAAAACTTGGTATCCAATCAGAATTATCAGCGCGGCCTGTCACAGACTCATATCGATAAAACCGCGGCGGAGTTCAATTTGTACCAGATCAATCCCGTCAAAGTTAGCCGCAGAGATGGCATCAATTATGTGTTCAATGGTCAGCACACCATAGAAATTGTTGCGGCCGTTTCTGGTTCCCGTGAAACGCCTGTCTGGTGCATGATTTATGACGATTTAAGCTATGAACACGAAGCGGATATCTTTGCCAATCAGCAGAAATATGTCAAATCTCTAGTGCCCTATGAGGTATTTACTGCAAATATTGAGGCTGGGAATAACACGCAGCTCATGATTCGTGATCTGATAGGGTCCTATGGACTGACCATAGGAAAGACCCGTGGGCATGGCGTAGTGTGCGCGGTGTCCACCGTGGAAGCCATTTATAACAAGTATGGCTATCACACACTCAGCAGAACCCTGCGGTTGATCATCGGTGCTTGGGAAGGCGATCCAAACTCGCTGTCCGCCAATATGCTCAATGCAGTGGCCAAGCTGGTTATTGTATACGGAGATGCGCTGAACGATGAGGTGTTCAAGGACAAGGTCGGTGCCGTTTCGTTGAAACAACTCATTCGGAATGCAAAGGACCGTCGCAACGGCTCCTCCGGCTATGCGGAAGCCATTCTTCTGGAATACAACGGAAAGAAGAAAGGCGGCAATCGTCTGGGGCTGAACAAGCTCTACGCCCGGAACAATGTCCTGTTCACCGATTTTGACGAAGAACCCGAAGATGATTCGCAGCAATTCCTTGATGACTTTGTGGAGGACGGTCCTGTAGATTAGCCCTCCACTTCGATGTCACCATAGAATTTGAATACCAGCCGACCATCTCTATGGGCTATCACACAGTCAAGTGCCACAAGCCAGAGACGGTCATCGAACACCTCCAAGGGTGCTTCCCGCTGGGCAAGCTCGTTCATAAAGCCTTCGATATTTTTGGCTTGCGCCAATCTGACAGCCTTTTCATCTTCCAGCTCCGCAAGGGAAGCCGTCAGTGCTTCATATCGGTTCACATAGCTGTTATATCGTTCTACATAGGAATTCTGATTCTGTGCGCTATGTGAGTTTTCCTTTATGCACTGCTGTGTAAGGCCAACCACTACCTCAATTTCACGGGTGACCTCTGCGATTTTGATATCCAGTTCCTCGCTGGTGGTAAGTGTTTGCGCAATCACCCGACAATCAGCGAGGATAAGTTCTTTGTCGACAAAAAGTCGGTTGAACACTGTCAAGAACCTCTCTTTGACCTTCTGTTCATCCAATGTGGGGCTTTCGCATTTGTGCTCTCCAGAGAATTTCCGATTGCATTGGAGTACCTCACGGCGGCTTTTTGTGTTGGGATGCCAGGTCTTCACACCATAAAAATTACCGCAGTCACCACATACGATTTTCGTTGCCAGAACGCTATGTCCGCTGTAGTTGCGTCCGATGCTTTTTCTGCGGCGGAACTCCGCTTGAACAGCTTCCCATTCATCCGGCTGAATAATAGCCTCATGGCTGTCCTCGATGAAATACTGAGGAACCTGCCCGGTGTTGACCTCCATTTTCTTCGTCAGAAAATCTACGGTATACCGCTTCTGAAGCAGCGCACAGCCCTTGTATTTTTCGTTGGTGAGGATGCTCTCAATGGTGCTGGCTTGCCACCTCTGTTTTCCTGAAGGCGTGGGGATGCCCTCGGCGGTCAGTGTCTTTGCAATGTGACCCGTGGTTTTCCCTGCCATATAAAGGCGGTAGATTCTGCGTACAATTTCTGCCTGCTCCGGCACGATGACGGGAATCCCGTCCGGCCCTTTTTCATAACCGAGAAACTGCTTGTAGGGCATACTCACTTTGCCATCCGAAAAACGCTTCCGCTGGCCCCATGTAACATTCTCTGAAATGGAGCGGCTTTCTTCCTGGGCCAGACTGGACATGATGGTAAGGAGCAGTTCGCCCTTGCTGTCGAAGGTGTAAATTCCTTCTTTTTCAAAGAAGCACTCGCAGCCAACCTCTTTCAGTTTGCGGATGGTGACCAGGCTGTCTACAGTATTTCGGGCAAATCGGCTCACCGATTTGGTTACGATAAGGTCGATTCTGCCAGCCAAGGCATCTTCGATCATTTCGTTGAAGCCGGTGCGACGCTTTGTACTGGTGCCTGTTATGCCCTCGTCCGTATAGACCTTAATAAACTCCCAATCCTGGTGAGAGGTGATGTACTTGGTGTAGTAATCAATTTGCGCCTCATAGCTGGTGAACTGCTCATCGCTGTCCGTGGAGACACGGGCATAACCGGCAGTTCTGCGTTTGCGGATATCTGTCTTTGCCAGCCGTGTGAGGGGGTTGATGGTGGATGGAATAACTGTAATCGTCTTAGCCATTGGATGCCCTCCGTTCCTCGTTGCGTTCTCTGGTTTTCCTGCCAACCTCTTCCCTCATTTCTGTTGTCCAGCTTTCCGAGCGGGAGCGGTCCTTCCACTGGAAGGTCTCCATGGTTCCGTCAGTAAAGACATACCGCAGTAGGTTGTCTGGGAGCACTTCAATGTGGGTAATCCGTTTCTCAAAAATATCTGGGTCAAATTGCCGGAGCCCCAGCACTTGGGTGGTGGCTGCAATCAGCAGAAGCTCCGGCACAGCCTTGGAAGCACAATGCTTTTTTCCTTTTCGGTTATAGATCGAGCAGATCCACACGATTCCGGTTCTGGTGGTTTTGCGTTGATAATGCTTGCCGCAAATGGCACACACCATTTTTCCTATGAACGGGTAATATGGTTGTTGAGGTGGCTGCGCTCTGAACTTCTCAGCTCTGCGGGCGACCTCCTCCTGCACACGTTGGAACATCTCATTGGGAATGATTGCTTCGTGGGTATCTGTCGCCAGATACTGCGGATACTCACCGCAGTTTTTGCATTTTCTTTTGGTTATATGGTTTTCACTGTAAGTTCTTTGCAGAAGTAAATTCCCGGTGTAGGCGTAATTGCGCAGTATTTTTGCCACCACCGAAGTGTGCCATTGCGAACCATCCGGGGAGGCAATCCCTTCTTCATTGAGCTGGTTCGAAATAAGCACATATCCGGCACCGTCCAGGTACATTGCAAAAATCCGTTTCACAAGTTCCGCTTCGTCCGGCACAATGTGGTATTTTCCGTCTTTGTATCGGTAGCCGAGCATTGCTCCATTCCAGGGGATGCCTTCTTCAAAGTTCTTCTTTATCCGCCACTTCTGGTTTTCGCTGGCGGAGCGGCTTTCCTCCTGGGCGTAGGAGGCCAGAATCGTCATCATCAGCTCGCCTTCGGAACTCATGGTGTGAATGTTCTGCTCCTCGAAGTAGACATCCACGCCAAGGCTCTTCAGCTCCCGGACCGTTTGCAGTAGGGTCACCGTATTCCGAGCCAAGCGTGAGATGGACTTGGTGATCACTAGGTCGATTTTGCCTTCCCGACAGTCGGACAACAGTGTCTGAAACCCGTTGCGATGTTCCTTCGTACCTGTGACCGCTTCATCTGCGTATACACCGCAGTAAGCCCAGCCGGGGTGCTCCTGAATGAGTTTGCTGTAATAGTTCACTTGGGAAGACAAGGAATGGAGCATGGCATCTTTTCCGCTGGACACTCTGGAATAGGCAGCGACCTTCAGCAGACATGGTTGATTTTGAGCAGAAAATTCCACTTGTTTAATGCTTCGTTTCATAACTAATTCCCCCTTGTAGTGATGCATATTACCTCTAAAAAAGCATATTTTCAACGGTAATCAGGAGAATATAGTACACGAATCCAAGCCTCTCGTTTTGGCAATGATTGTATCAATTTTTGCGTACTCTTCCGGGGTGATGATGCCTTTATTCAGCATACTCTGAACGACTGCCATGGTCGTTCTATAGGCGATGATACGCCTGCGCAGTTCCTCGCTCATTTGCTAACCTCATTTCTTCGAGACTCTGCAAAACATTTGCCAGAGCAGTATTGGCTGTTTGCTCGGTGGGAGTAAAATGCATCTCCGCAATTGAGACAGGTATGCGTATATACTTTCTTGCGGACGATTTGATCCGGGTGGGCTTTCCACCATGTCATACGGCATTGGTCGCAGCAGAACCGCTTTTTCTTTTTATGAGGTGTCTGCACTAATGGTTCTCCGCACTGTGCGCATACTGTGTCATAATGCGGGAGAGGATGTCTGCGGCAATAGGATTTGATGGTGTCAACGGACATTCCTAACTCCGCTGCTATTTTGCGGTAACCGAGACCTGACCGTTGCAGACCTGCAATCCGTTCTTTTTGTGCTTGGATCATCGAACCACTCCCTGTGAAATAATGCTCTCTTCACAGGTAGGCCACGAAAATGGGGATAGTTAACCCCCAAAAACAAAAAAGCCCACCGAGTTCAATGACTCGATGGGCATAAGGCGTTAATCTTTTTACCTAGTTGGGTATCTTCTGATACGTTTTGTCAAGGGTGTTTAAGAACTTTTTTCGCTGTCATTCAAAATCAGACGCTTGATTTTGTCGCTCATGGTTTCTTTGCTCGTTTCACTGAAATGGATTTTGACGCGGTAGGTGGTCTTTCCGATTTTCTTTATCATTACAGGTGGCGCGGCTTCCTTTACGGTCAGAGGGGAAGCGGTTGCGGGGGTGCTGCGGTTGCTGGTGTCGTTGTTCATAGGCTCTCCTTTCCATGAGAAAAGCCCCATGCGGTCATACATGGGGCGGTGGTTTTGAGGTTGAAGTGGCGAAGTGGCAAAGTGGCAAGGTATCTGGGTTTTGCCACTTGGATTTTGCCGTTTCACTTTTTAAGAGCGTGATACCATGCCGCGCCAATGCGCTTTGAGGTAATGCGCCCGTCAAGGTTTCTCTTTGCCGCCCGGACGGTACGGGCGGATATGCCCGCTTCTGTGGCGGCTTTCTCTATGTCCTCGCTGGCAAGCTCTTTCCCGTCTGCCAGTAAATCCAGTATCAGCCGTTCCGCCTGTTCGGTCTTGGTGGCGGTGTTGCCGCCCGCGCCGGACAGCAGCTCGTCGGCGGTTATATCATATTCGCCTATCCACGAAAAGCCCGTTTCCGGGTCAAGGCAAAAGGCAACGGGCT
>ERZ773116.1440-NODE-1440-length-22204-cov-6.158653_pt1 | contig 22204 bp, 26 predicted proteins | sample MGYA00580563_ERZ773116 | MGnify/ENA primary metagenome ERZ773116 (study PRJEB29015, sample SAMEA2737864) | human gut metagenome | biome: human gut; feature: human-associated habitat; material: faeces | place: China | collected 2012 ... | reverse complement strand
TCTAAGAGACTTCCCAACCGCTTGATTAAGAAGTCTTTTAGAGCATACAACACCGGCAGCGAGCTTATATTTTTTATATTGACGCAGGGCAAAATGATCCGGGTCTTTCTGTTCCAGAGCGTCAAAGAGAAGGTCAACGGCATTTTTGAATGACTCGTCATCCTCACGGACCTCCATTGCGTTCAGCATTTCTACCAGTGTGGCAAAATTCTGTTCGTTTACCGGAGCTTCATAGTAGATATATCCGATCAGTGCCGTATAAAGCAAGGTTTCTGCTTTGACCCAGAAATCGTCTCCGGCTTTTCCTTCGCCTTTGGTATTGGCGATCAGGGTAGTGACGATCTTCAGAATATCTTTCTCGGAATGAATGTAGGCGAATGGGTTAAAGTGCATACTTTTCTGAAAATTGATCGTATTGAATACCCGTATTTTATAGGGCTCATAGATGATCTTTCCTTTTTCATTACGCACAGGCTTTCCGTCCTTGTCCAGCTTTGGCGTGCCTCGCTGCAACATCTTTCCGCATTCCACAAGGACTGTACCTTTCGGATCGGTGACGACGTAGGAACTGTGCATTTGCATCAGATTGGGCTTGATGAAAAAGCGCGTTTTTCCCGAACCTGATCCTCCGACTACCAGTACATTTTTATTTCTTGCATTGGCCGGATTTTTGGGCCTTCCGTTTAACATTAGTCCTTCACTTTGGGTAAGAATGATATTGTTTTCCGGCTTTGGGTCCATAAATGGGGCAATATCGGCTTTATTTCCCCATCTTGCAGAACCATATTCCACATTTTTGCGGTATTTCTTAGCGTCTTTCCCTCTAAGATAGACTGCCAGCCGCATAATGGCTGCACCGCATAAACCAATCAGCCAGTCCATTGCCGCTCCCGGCCACATACTCTGAAACGCAAGGGCAAAGCCTTCGGACAGTCCTAACAGCTTTTGGGAAGCGTCTGCTCCGGGAGCCAGACGCACCGCCTCGCCCAGCTTGGCAAATACCAGAAGGAACAGAATATAAGGCAGATGGAGAATGACCTGTTTTTTCAGTGTTTCTGCATCGATCTTCATCGTTCCGGTCCTCCGTGTTCTTTGTTCTTTACACGGTCACGACCAAGCGACTGTGCCAGTTCTTTGAACTTATGAAGCTGTGTAAGCAGCGACGGTCTGGTGCTGCGTGTAAGGTCTTTCTTTGTATATTCCTTAAAAGCTGCCGTCAGTGCATCCGCCTGGTTTGCCTTGAAATATACCGTCCATTTTGGGGGATCGGTCCCAAGTTCCTTTTCTATATGGTAGCGTACCTGATGTTTTCTGGCATACCGTTCAAAAGAGCGGATTCGCCCTGAAACTTCAATGGTATTGGCTCCGGGGTCTTTATAAGTCAGCCGCTTCATGCTGTTGCGCCCGACTTTTGGCATTGTGCGTTCCTGTTCCATCTTTTGGAGTACCGCAGCAATAGCCGCACGCAGTACCCGCCCTGACAGTTTTGCTGCCTGTATAGAAACAGAAACCGTTCGTTGTTCGAGATCTTCCTGCAAGAGCATCCTCCTTTCTGATAAAATCGGTATTTATAATATGGAAATAACTTTTTACCGGCTTTCCCCAAGAACCTGCTGTCGGGAAGCGTGTTCAAAGGCTTTTGCTGCCTGATCGACCTGAATTTTAGCATGTTTCAAAAGCGTCTTGATGATCGTAGCCGGGCGTTCCTGTTCCTCCAGATGATCGACCATCCCTTTGCACTCATCCGGGAGGTATTCCGCCATATCTTTCAACACATCGGAAAAGTTACCCATAAAGCCCCAGCAGCTATCCGACAGCTCCCCGTTTTTATAAAGCTCAAACCCATAACATTCGCCACGCAGATAGGAATCATAAGCGGCGACTTCGCTGCGCATCAGTGCGTCCGCTTTCTGCCGGATGGCGCCGGTCATCTTGTCAGCGTCAAATTCCTTTAGGGCATCTTCTTTGGAAACATAGATCCAGCCGACCTGTCCGCTGTCCCATTCTGCATGAGGGGCCCTGCCTGAGAAACTTTCTGTACTCATGGCAAGACCTGAGTGGTCGTAGAGATAGAGGGGGAGCATCAGATACTTTTCCGAAATTACTTTCTGCATTGCTTCATCGATCGCCCGTTCCTCTGTCTTTGGTCCATGCCGGAAACGGCTGCTTACAATGTTTACCATCCGTTCATAGCGTTTCATGCCGGCTTCATCATGTCCTACGGTATCTAAATACATTTCCCGCAGGAAGTCGTCTTTGTCCATATAGTTGTGATGGTCGCCCAGCGCATAGCGGGGATGGAAGCATACCATCGTCCCAAAATGTTCATCTACCTCACGGGGAGAGATCAGAATATCGTCCGGCTGCACCATAAGGGCATAAGGTTCATTTACTGCCATTAACATAATTGGCTCCTTTCTTTCTACAAATCCGGGCCGGAATGGTGCATCATCGGTTTTTCCCGGTGTTCATTGGTTGCAGGCTGCTTGACTGCAATGATCTCGCCGGCAATCCTTGCAAATTTTTCAGGGTACTTAAACTGCTCCCCGTATTTCTCCATCAGATCCGGGGAAAGGTCTGTAAAATCTTCCTCGCCAAGACCAACGATCAGAAAATTCCCGGACACAATATCATAAACGTGGCCGTCATCATCAAAGAGAGCCCGGTTCAGAGGCAGTCCCATCAGCTTGCCTTCATCATTGCAGATCAGAGCCACCGGGTCCTCATACGGATAGACCGCCTGAATGTCTCCACCCACTGCCGCCTGCAAAGATTTCAGACCGCTTTCAATCTCCGCAGCATAAGGGGACTTGCCCGGCTCTACCATTAACACTTTCATAACTGTATATCCTCCTTCTTTTTCATTGCCATACCGGGAGCGGCTGGCGTTTTTTCCTGGGTTTTTGCCACAGAGAGCTTCCCCAGGACGGAAGGCTTCTCCTGGTTTTGGGGCGTAAAAATACCGCCCTCCGAAACCTCGGCGGCGGCATGTTCCGTTTTGGTCTGTTCCAGTCCCTCAACCGTATAACCAGGTAAGAGAGTGCCGTGAACCATAAAATGACGCTCATATTCTTTCGGAATTGGCGGGGAAATTTCCGTGAATAAATGGGAATAGGCTTTCTTCCGCCCGTCCAGGTATTTTATGGCTGCATTCTTATCTGTATATCGTTTCTGGTTTTGTCCGGCAATCTTTTCTCCATATCCCTGCTTCGGGGAATGAATACGGACTTCCCATGTCACATACCAGGCAACCGGAATACTCTGTTTTGTTTCCCTGTCATATTTCGTATCTTCCCAAATACTGCAGGTCATCTGATAGACCCGGTTGCTGATTTTCTGATCCGCCCTCCAGTTATCGGTGTCTTTCCACTGATTGCCGGTATGTTCAATCTCAGGTGTACGAAGATATTCCAAAGCCCGGTTGATCGTCTGTGTTGCCGCTGCCTGCTGTTCCCACTGTTTTGCGGCAGCCACCACGATTTCATAGGCTTTCTGCTCCCCGTCGATACTTCCCTGGCGCATGGCTTCCAGGCTATCTGTTCCCATTGTGATCAGAGTAGAAATATCCACATTTTCACAAACTACGCTGTGTTCAATTTTAAGCTCTGATCCCGGCGTCAAGTGGTCGCCATACCGGTAGGCATGGTAATCCCTGTTTTCTTCCAAAATGCTGTTCATCTCCTGCTATATTTCCGGCTCATGGTTTTTTCTGGAAACCGTCTGTGCCGGTGATTTTTTATCTGCCGGTCTGTTTGCCGCAAGCTGATCCATCACGGAAGGACGGCCGACGCCGAACATGGATAGCTGGCCGTCCGCTGCCTCACGAAGTTCAGAAACAGAGAGGGGAAGCGTTACATCGGCATGGGTCAATAGCTGTTCCCGTTTCAAATCCTGAATGATCTCGTCAAAAACAGCGTTGATCGCACGGCGTTCTTCCCCCACAGGGAAGGCTTTCAATACCTCCATTTCTCCGTCTTTACCGGAAACCAGGGTAAGGGCACAGTCGGCATGGCCTGCCAGATAATCCGATGTGTAGGGCAGTTTGTCCTTGATATAACAGGCAAAGGCTCTGGCTGTCATTTCCACATTGCTGTCCCAATAACCGCCGTCTTTTTCACATTCTTTTCCCATGCGTACCGAATTACGGTAAAAATCAGTTTCCGTCCGTCCAATCTGCGGAGCTTCCTGCGCCTGCATCCCGGAAAGCATACGCTCAAAAATTTCCAGCCGTTCCCGTTCACTTTTGGGAATTACCCGGCCGGTAACATTCTTCTTAAATGCGCTGATCTGTTCCACAGAGCCGGGTTCGCCGGACAAAAATGCTTCCCGCAAGACTGCGTAGGTTTCCATCTGTTCCTCATTGCCATACCGTTTCAGGGAGGCAAGAACCGAGGAATCCAGCCAGCTTGCCGCATTTTTCCGGGTGCGTTCTGTTTGTGCTTCCGTGCGCTTTGCTGCCTGTTCCGGTGTTTCCGGTTTATACTTCATGGTGTCAATGAGTTTTTGGAACGGCGCATAGAGGTGGGGCTGTTCTGACAGCATCCCTTTTGCTCCCATCTTTGTACCAAGATAATCGTCAAGTCCATGCCACCATTCATGTGCCAGGGAACCGGCCCCGTGCATTTTTGTAAGATTGATGACTGTACGCAAAGGTTCATAATGAGCTGCAGCATTGCCACTGCCTCTTGCACCAAAAGCGATAGCAAGTGTTCCCTGATAAGCAATATCTTTATCGCTGATCTTAAGGGCTGACGCCAGATCCTTTAGTGCTTCAAATCCCATGTTAAGGGAGGTCTGCCGGTCGTTCTGGTTCATCCAGTTTCCAAACTCACCGCCGCGGAACCCAAAGGTATCAAGATAATGCTGTCCGGTGATCTCCACGCCATTCCGATAATCCGGTCCGGTACGTTTGACATGGGCAAGCTGTGGAGGGACAAAACGGATCTTTCCGTTTTTGTTCCTGCCTTTGGCAAGTTCCTGCACCCATTTCAGGGCAGCTTCTTTGGTCTCAAAATTGGTCCGCAGGATCGAATAGCCTTTTGTCACATAGTAGGTACCGGGTTTCCAGTCCCCATTTTTAGAATAGGTCTGTTTCCCGTCGTTGAAGTGGATCGCATAACCTTTCGGTATTTTCTGCTCTTTGGAAACACAAAACTGTTCCTTTTTTGCTTTCTGAGCAAAGTTGCGCTCAAAATATTCAGCCGAGCGGATCAGCATGGTATTGGACAATTTGTTTGTGATCACGGGATTGTCCTGTCCCTTTTTCGTTGCCCGGTAATGGATTCCGCTTCCCCAGCCCTGTACCTTTTCTAAGTATCCATTGTCAGCGAAAAAGCGGTCATAGGCTCTTATGGCATCCTCCACAGTACGGACATCTGAAAGCACTGTCTGCAATTCCCGGACTGTTTTTATATATTCCTTTTGTCTCGCGGTCCGTTTTTCCGGGGTGTCATCCGTGCGGTAATACTGAGGGGAAGCGTTTAAGCCGTCCCTCGCTTTTTTGATAAAATAGACCACGCCAAGAGGAATCCCTTCCTCCAGCATGGCTGCATAGTCCGGCTTTTTCCAGACATTATCCTTTTTCACAAATTTTTCGGCTTCGCGCTCATTCATGGCTTCCAGATCATCCGCATACAGCCCGCGGTCTTTCCACAGGTCTTTTTTCGCACCGCCGATCTTTTCGCCGAAATCTTCATGCACTCCTGCCAATCTTCATCACCTCCAGTCTGTGTAGAATTCTTATCGCTCCGGGGCAGGGCGGCGTTCTTCGTTTTTGAGAAGTTGTGGGAGGTTTCCTGTGAGCCGGTCAGTTTCCCTGCGGATCAGTTTGTCCAGAGCGCCTAAATCCTCCGGTGCAATGGCAAACTCCCGGTAATTTTCATACCACAGGCCCGTAGAGACTGCCGCAATGGGCGCAATTTTCTCCGAACCGGATGGAAGAAGGCGATACACAGGGGCTTCGTCATAAAGAAGCATCTGTTTTGCCGTTCCCTGTGGTATGCGGTACTTATCCATATCCGGGTTCTGGGCTGCCTCCATATATTGCATATTCAGGCGTTCTTCTAAATCCTGGGGCATATAACGAAATGCCTGATCCATCCACTGTCTGAACATCGTGGAATAGTGGTACTGCCATTCCGTAACTTGATTCGGGGCATAAGAAAATCCCCAACTTTTCAGAGCATCTTTTTCGTAAAGCTCCATTTCAGTCCATTCTTTCAGGCTGACCGTAGCCGCTGAACCATCTTTGCGTTCGACATTGACGCCGCAGGGATAGAGGATATTTCTTTTTATATCCTGCCGCAGCGTGTCTAAATCCATCATCAGGACATCTCCGTACAAGTGACCGCCCTCTCTGCGATCCGTATGAAACAGGAAAACCCTCGCTCCGATAAACTCCGTTGTTGAGATCATTTGATGAAGATCCGCCGTAGAACAATAAGCAAACAAAGCGTCGGAAAGCCACATGTGATTTTTCTCCATGATGGCAATGGAATCAGCCCCGGTATTTGTCGCCAGAGAACGCATATTAAATTCGCATTCCCTAAGAAAATCTCCGGCAAAAATATGGAGCTCATACGCAAAGATGGATAAGTCTGTATCACGGATCAAATGAATCTGCGGTAGTGGTTCCTGATTCAATCAAATTCCTCCTTTCATGTGAACCTGACAATTACCGGCTTTCCTTATCATGGGAAGATGCCGGCTGCTTTTTTGCCGGTTCCGTTTTTGCTGCCTGTTCCCGCATTGCTTCCAAAACAGAAGGGCGCCTTTCCGCAGTCTGTTCCAACCGGGCAAGGGTATTAAGTGCCCACTCCGCATTACGGTTAATGGAGGATATAAGAGCGCCCTCCACTTTGAAAGCACCTTTGAACACCCTGGCAATCTTTCCATTTTCTTTTGCGTCTGTCTCCGCAGGTTTTCCTTGAATAGCACGGCCCATATTTTTGAGATGCCGCTCCATTTCGTGATATTCCGTACTGAAAGCGTCAATTCTGGCAACAGCCCTGTTGTTGGCCTGCATACTTTTTTCTGCTGCACTTTGAATGGACTCCAACACCGGTCTGACATGTAAAAACTGTGTGATCCCATTCAAAGCAACAGTACCTCGTTCCCTGAAATCGGCAAGGATATTCCTGCACCCGTTTATGATCTGGCCTTTGAGTTCGGAAAGACGGTGACGCATAACGGAAATATTCATCTCCATAGCTTTACAGCTCTTTTGGAGAGTATCTTTCAGGGAATGGTTCTGTAATCCCTGCATTTCCTGACGCACTGCCTTTAGTTCCTCGGTTGCCTCCAAAAGACGCTGCTCCATCCCGGTCACATGCTCGATTAGCTTGGCAAATTCTTCATATCCCGGTGTATTGTTGTCTTTTAGGAGAGCAAGCAGCTCTTTGACCTGCTCATTTTCCGCAATCGGCTGGCTATCTGTCTCCGTCATTCATCAATCCCTCCCATCTGCCGGTAGCTGCCCTCTGGCAATCTTGCCAACAATCTCCGGACCGGTTTCATAAATCTGCATGAGGCGTTTTGCTGTGCCGCAGGGCTGTGCAGCTCCGCTGGTCCAAAGACGCACTGTGGATGGGGCAACATTCATCAAAAGCGCAAAGCCCTTTTCGTTCATGTCCAGCTTTTTCATCAGCGATTTAACCATATCGGGGCCGTAGTCTGGACACCGGGAAGCCTCGGCAATCATCTGCAAAGCGGTATTTTCAATTTTTTTCATTTTCAAATCCTCCTGTTATTTGTTTTCCAGCCCTATGCCGGGGCAAAGCCGATCTGGTTGTGTTTCATCCTTTTGGCAAAGTCCGGCATCGAATAATTTACCCCGTCAATTTCTGCATGGGTGTCATCCAGACGATGACAAACAGCAAAGTGCCTGTCCCCGTTTCCATAGAACAGGCAGAGTAAACCATTGTCGGGAATGGAAAACAGCGCTTTTCCGGCGCTGTCTGTAAAGCAGATATGTTGAGATCCATTCATGTTGAAATCCTCCCTAAATTGAAACAGCCGCCTCTTTTGGGCGGCGTTGGTGCTGGCTGGTTTGCAGTTGTTCCCGAACCTCCAGCAATTTTTCATTGTAATCTTTTCCCATCCGGGGAGGGTTGACACTTACCCGGATATGACGGAAACGTTTATCCTCGTGAAGCATGGTCTTGATTTTCCGGGCATTGACAAATCCGGCAAGATCGTGGTCCATATAAAGGGTAACACGCCGGATCTCCGGGTGGCGTTCCAGAAAAGAAGTCAGCGCCACATGGGAAGTACCTCCCAAAGACAAGCGGTAACCATTCCATTTCCATCCCTCCAGCTCTTGAAGCGTTGCATGGGAAAGCGCATCAATAGGAGCTTCAAAGACTGCCACATGCCGGCTGCCCGGACTTTGCGGGGGATAACAAAAGTTATATCCTTTGTCGCTGCCATAGACATCCTTTTTGAGATTGCCGCCGATACTGCGCATACAGGCGAACTTCGCTTTCCCGGAATCATCTTTCCCTACAAATACACAAACCGGTTCTCCATGATACCGGGCTTCGTAAAAAATCCCGGCTTGTAAACACTGGCGAATGACTTCTGAGCTGATCCCCCGTTTCTGCAAATAGAAGACCGCAGCGGTCGCGCAACGTCTGGCCCAGGGGAGAGCGAATGTTTTCTTTTCCGGCTCTTTTGATACCTGTATTTCTGCCGTACTTCGGTAAGCCGGTTCCTGTGGGATTTCGCCACCTACCAGAGCATGAACCGCATCCACAAGACCATATCCCCGAATCTGGATCAGGTAGTCCAGCGCATTGATACTCCGTCCGCGGCTGTTCCAGTACCAGTACCTTTTCCCGGTCACATATACCAGACTGTCATGCTCCTTATGCCGGAAATTAGGTCCATCCTGTTTCAGCACGCCGGGTTCATGGAATTGCAGGTAAGTAAACAAGTCAGCTTCCCGCGCTGCCTGAATCTGTTCTTTGGTTACGCCGGGCATAGTACCGGCACAGTGTTTCTTTTCATTGTGCTTTGCCTCCTTCCTGTGATGAAATGAAAAAAGACACCCAAAGGTGCCTAACAGCCGTACAGATCGTGATTGACCTCGGCACGGTAATAGCTGTCCATTGTAGCCGGGGCATTATACAGCGCCGCCAGCAGATACGCTTTGATGTTTCCGACCTTCGTTGTGTTCTTGTCGATACAGTCAAAGACATACTCTAAGTGGCCGGAATTGATCTTCAGGAACCGGCTCTTGACGATCTCCCGCGGAAAATCATCTCCGGCGATGCGTATGTAAGGGCGTTTCGACAAAATCACTTCAAGCATAAGTTCAAGGGTTTCGTCCAGACGTTCCCTGCCATACCGTAAGACCAGTAAGTCATATTCGATATTTTCTTTGATGATTTCACGATAGGCTTCTATCAGCTCTATCCGATCCATCCCATCCGTGCGGCTTGCCGCTTCCGGCTCTGCCGGATAGATTGATGGATAAGTTATTGATTTATCTTTTTTTGATTTTTTTGTTTTTAATGGATTAGTATTTAATTGTGCCGGATTTTCCTGTTCAGGTTCCGCCTGTTTAGGTTTTGCCTGTTCAGGTTTTACCTGTCTTGGATTTTCCCGTTTAGGTGAAAGCCCTGTGTTTTCGGTGCTTACAGGCTGCTCATGGATCGTATATTCAATGTCTCCCAACTGCCCGTTATCATAGCGGAGGCGCTGCCTGGTGAGATAACCATGCCGCTCCAGTTCCTTCAGGGCAGTAGTGATAGAATCCACACCATCCTTGCAGATATGGGCGAGTCCCTTTGTGGTATAATCCCAATCTTCCGGCAGCGACAACATAAGTGATAAAAGCCCCTTTGCCTTTAAGGACAACTCCGTATTGCGCAGATGGTGATTGCTCATTATCGTAAAGTCCTTTGTTTTCTCTACACGGAATACTGCCATTGTACCGCCTCCTTTCTTCGACTATTCCGTTACAAGGCATGATCCCTGCGGTCATAATGGAGATGACCGTCAGAGACCTTCGCATGGTTTTTCAGTTTCACTTCGCCCCGTTCCTGGCTCTCTAAAAATTTCTGATAGCCGGCATCTGTAAGGAACAAGCGCATCTTATCGCCTTTGTCGCCAACAGGGGAATCGTAAGACAATACATCAAAAATGATCATGTGCCTTACCTCCGGGTCAAAACGTTCAAGCGCCATGATGTCATGCCCCTTCAATTTTTCTGCACCTGATTGTTGTCTGGCCTCGGCGATCTTTTCTCCAATCGTCCGGGCTGGATAGGGCAGACGGTAATTCTTCTGAATATCTTTTACCAAGTCCATGCACTCTGCATTTGACAGAACACGAAGTTTTGCCATAAGACCTTCTGCCGCCTCCCGCTGTTCGGAATTATTTGAATACCGCACGGTCATATAAAGTTCATTCAGGATCTTTGTCTGATAATCGCCCTCAACCTGAAAGAGCAGCTTTTTTTCCATTTCGTTTAATTCCATGGGGATCTCCTTTCTCTCGAAAATGAGTATGAAAAAAGGGCGTCCACCTATAAAAGTGAAACGCCCACGGCAACCAGCGGTCAGACATAAAGCCGGACCGCTGGCACTATTAAATTTTGTCGTTAATAAAACAGCCTCCTTTTTTCTTTATAGTTTTCGTCAATTTTCAACTTGGAAAAGGAATTGAATAAAAGACGACAAACGCTCAAACCCCTTGAAAATAAAGGCTTTTTCTGTTTGTCGTTATTATACCGTAACGGCATACGTTCGCGACCTTGGCTCTGGAGAACGGCATGGACGTGAAAACGCTCTCCGCCATGCTGGGTCACGTGTCGGCGGCGACAACGCTGGATATATACACCCACATTACCGACGACATGCAGCGCGCCGCTGCCGCGAACATCGACCGCGGTATCGGCAAAGCAGCGCCGCAGAAGGACGCTTCGGTGACCGGGCAAGAGACGGCCCAACCCACGGCGGGGAAGCCGAGTATGACCGATTTCAAGCCCTACATGGGGCTCAGGCGCAAGCCCGGCACCGGCTGCGTCTCCGAGCTCAACGACCATCTGTTTGAAGGGCGCTACTCCCCCAAGTGGCCCGACGGCAAAAAGCACTCCCGCAATGTCTACGCCCGCACCCGCGAGGAGTGCGAGGAAAAGCTCAAGGTGCTCATCGCGGAGATGAAAGCTGAGATCGCAGAGGCGAAGCGGATAATGGAAATGGGTAAAGGCAACAGGCAGCCAGTAAAAGTGATGTAAGAAAACATCACCCCCTGCGCCGCAATAGACAATGAATTAGAACGCATCTGCTCGTATGAACAGATGCGTTCTCATTCTGATTTGCCGTGCTGGTCGCCTGTCTCCTCCGGAATGTAATATTATCCCTCACCCGATCAGTTTCAAAATTTGCTTTTCATTGACTCCCGGCAGGATGTTTCTCAGATGCGCAATGATGCGCGCCCTCGACTCCACCGGCTCGCTGCCATACGCCGAGGTCACGAAGTCATATCCGAACAGCTCCTCCGGAGTGGTGTATTTTGCGATGCCCCAGCCGTATGGCTTTCCGTGTTTGTCCTGCATATAAACAAAGTCGCCGACGGTCAGATATGTCTGCATCTGAAGCCGCGTTATCACCGTGTCAAAGCCGACGTTCCCGCCCTTTACGTAATTGCAAAGGCGCTTGAGCTCTTTCGACAGCAGTGCGCCGCGCTCGGCCACCGTGTCATAGACCGTCTTACCCTTGCTGGACGCAAGCCCGTCGTCATAACGGGCGTCAAAGTCATATCCATCCCTACGGAAATTGGCAAAGTCGGGAAGCCACTCCCGGCTGATAAAGCCTGCCCTGCCGCCGAAAAATTTCCCATATACACAGCGTCCGCTTCGGGCGACTGGCCCTTTCCATTCCCACGGGCCGTCCGCTTCTTCGGAAAACCACAGCTCCGGCGGGCAGCATTCCTCCACAGAGAAGCCGGGAATCTCCCCCGCGAAAAAGGGCAGAAAGCCCCATTCCTCCGCAAGTGCAGCTATGTCCTCCGGGCTGCGGAGCTCATAAGTTTTCATTCAGAAATTCCCTCCTGTCCGTATTGCGGAAGTGTAAGCAAATAACAGTTGCGCAAACTAGAATTTATCGCTATTTGTAGATATATCGGACTTCTCGCAATTCTTTCCCTCCGATATTATCATCTAAAAAATCATCTGTCGGTGAAAAACCAAATTGTTCATAAAAATGCCTTGCTCTGCTGTTTTCTTCAAGAACCCACAAAAAGATATTTTCGTATCCTTGTATTTTTAATTCTGAAATGGTAGATTTCATAAGAGTTTTTCCATAGCCTTTACCCATATAATTCGGTAGCAGATATATCGAAATAACTTCACCCCAGTCGTGAAACTGCTCAAAACGGGATTTACAAAAACTGCTTGTTCCCACGATTCTGCCATTGTCAATACAAATCAATGTTTTCCAGTTTGGGTTATCTAAGGTTGACGACCAGCGTCCATTAGAAATTGAATCCAGATAGTCTTGAGGTATTATGCCTTTATATGCGCACTTCCAACTTTCCTCATATATCCTGCTTATTTCCATTCTATCATCAGTAGGTATAATATATCGAATTTCCATTTTCTCACCTTTCCAAATCCCGATTTGTCAAAATATCAGGCGCATCTGATGCCATACAACATTGCCGTGCGTGGATTTGTCGGACACGCCCTCGTCCTTGAATCCAAATTTCGCGTAATACGGAATAAGCTGTTCCTTGCAGGTCAGTACAAGTCCCTTGCGTCCCTGCTGTTTTGCGTCGTCGATGGCGCGGCGAAGCAGCGTCCCGGCATATCCGTGCCTACGGTATTCGGGCAACGTATTGACTCCGAAGATCATTTGCCACGCGCCGTTTTCGTTATGCATCGCTGCGTTTTCATACATTTCATCTGTCAGGTCGGGCTCGTCCGTTACAAACCCGTCCACAAACGCTATCAGCTTTTCGCCATCGTGCATCAGCCAGAAATGATTGCCGTAATACCGGACCCGCTCAATGAAGTCCTTTTCCGTCGCAGCTTCCGCGGGTGGAAAGCATTCCGCCTCAACTGCAGCAATCGCCGCAATATCTTCCATTTTCGCATATCTTATGTTCATAATATTTCCCCCACGGATTGACCTCCGTCTTTATCTCAAATCAAAAATGCATTTCACACAAAAAGCAAACAGGAATTTCTATTTCCGCCGCCATTCCATTACATGATCTTTTTCCCCAGTAGCTTCATCTATGCCGCTGCACAGGATTTTAAATCCCTCTCTTTGATAAAAAGCTATTGCCCTTGTGTTTTTGCGGTACACGTTCAAACGCAGTTCGTTCCTTTTGGTCTTTGCATAATTCAGCAGAAGTCTGCCTATGCCCTGTGACTGCATTCCATCAGTAACAAAAATGCCCTCAATATATTCGTCGTTCAGTCCTATGAAGCCCTGTATTCCCTGATCATCCTCATAGACATAGACAGTTGCATGCGGCAGCAGTTCTTTTACTGATTCAAAATTGCTTTCCCAATATTGAGCTGGAATAAAATCATGCGCCCTTATATTTGTGTCCAACCATATATCCGCAACTTTATCTATATCTGCTTTTCGCAGTTCTCTGATCATAATGTTTCCTCCGCAGCTTGACCGCCGCCTTTATCTCAAATCGAAAAGATATTTTTCATAGTCCTTCACATAGTACCGCTTATTTTTGCGTCCCTTTTCGATGATGGTGTGTCCCTCTGCTTCTAATTTTTCTTTCTGCGCTTCAATGCCATTCGGGTATTTGGCATTCAATTCCCCGTTGGCTTTCAGTGTCCTCCAATAAGGCGTCTCATCTTCCGAACGCTGATAGCTTGCCCATGCCGCAATGGAAACGAAAATCCCTGCCGTGATCGGCTCCGTAAAATCAGCGCCGCTCATTTTCGCAAAATAATCGCGTATTTCCCCAACGGTGATCACCTTGCCGTATGGGATTTTTCTCATCACTCTATCGTACTCAATTGGCGGAGCGAAATACATTCTGCTGCCGCCGTATTTCTCTATACTTTCCGGGTCTGTGATAGTTTGGAATTTCGGCATATCCTTGTTGTCGTGCAGCATCGCATTAAAATCTTTTTTATCTTCGTTTGCCATTTTGCTCACCTCCGCCGTAAGAGTAACCTATTTATAGCTCGTATGCAATGAGACTGTTTGAAAAAAGTAAAGTGATCCACAGTGCTCACCCGCAGTTAATCCATGTAAAAATAGAAATCGCACTTATCACTGCCCCGGCCTATCGTGCCGTGCCGTTCAAAGGTGATGCCGCACATATTTTCGTAAACACGGTCATCGCTCAGGCAAAAGGTGCTCGTCAGCTCTTTACAGCCCAGCAATTCGCAATACTTCATATAGGGGCATTGCAGAACATCGACTCTGTAATGCCTGCTGTCGGCTTCAATTTCCTCGAATTTGAAGCCTGCATCTCCGTTGAACATAGTGCCGATCATCTTGTGGAAAATCTTAAAGAACAGCGGCCGGATTAACGGGAGCTTAGTTGCAGCATGCAGGCGTTTCCGGTCAGGCTCTACGCCTATTCTTACGGATCCTTCTATCAAGCCTATGGCCTCTTCGCGGGAGATGTATTTGATCATCTGAAGATAAATAGCCGCCCGCGGGAAGATCATCTGTTCGGTATGTAGCTTTTCTTTCTTGGGCAAATTTTTGTATTTGTTACACAATTCGTTGCAGAGCTTTACCGCATCATCGACCAGAACATCCGTCTGTTCCTTGCCAAGCTTCTTTCTCAGTTCACCCAAGAGATACGAGCACCCACCGAGCTTCTCATAATATCTTTTATCGACCATATTCTATGCCCCCGCCTTTGCAAATTTAGATTTGTCTCAATCGAACAGCGTCGCTGCATCCGGATTTTCATATGAGTCAAAGCACATCAGGATCTGTTCTTTTGTACATTTTTCTACAGCAAGGACTGGCGGAAGATTCTGTTTATCGAAAAATCCGATTTCAGTAGTCTCGATATTTTCTTCAAACTTTCCACCCTCGTATCGGCACAGCACAAAAACCTTCAGTATCCCATAAACGTAATTTACCACATTGTGCTTTCTCCAGTCTTGGATCGCAATTATTTTCTCGGGTGTCACGGTAAGTCCCGCTTCTTCCAATACTTCTTTTTCAGTATTGGATGCAACAGACTGGTCTACATCGCACCAGCCTCCCGGCAGCGACCATGTACCGTTATTCTCATGTACAAGCAGAATTTTTCCGTCAACAAAAACCGCCGCCCGCGTATCTACTTTTGGTGTCTGGTAGCCCGACTCATTGCAAAACAAATCAAAGATTTTGTTTACCGGAATATCCGTTTTCAAAGACAACATTTCCGCTGCAATTTGTCTCAATTCCTCATAACGCTCTCTGTCATATTTGTCTTTCCCATAATGAAGCCCCGCCTGCGCAATACTTTGAATGCGGATCGCAAACTCAACCCATTTATCATTCATATGCCCATCCTCACAAATTTCAAGTCGCTTCTCTCATAGATTCGCTTGCCGAACTCGTATGCTTCCGCCAAATGGTTGGTTTTATCGATCTGCGGCTTGCCGTTGGTATCTCCGCAGCCGCCAGCCAGAATCATTCCGCGGTCATGGAAGCCGATATAGTTCACAATGGCGAACTGATAGTAGGACGCCGCCTGCTCAAAGGTCCAGAAGAAATTGTCTGCCGAGGTCATCAGCAGCGCGGAGTCCTTGACCGGGTATTTCTCATACCGTCCCAGCGGCGGATTCGGGTCCTCCTCCGCAATGCAGTAGAAGCGCTCCACAAAAGCTTTCAGCTTGGACGAGATCGTCCAGAACAGCAACGGCGAAGCAAAGACGACGCAGTCCGCCGCCTTGATTTTGGGCACAAGCTCGTTGAAGCCGTCCCTCTGAATGCAGGGTTTGCCGTAACGACAGGCGTTGCAGCCAAGGCAGCCATTCACTTGCACTTTATTCAAGGAAATGATCTCCACCTCATGCCCGGCATCTGTGGCTCCGCGCGCGAAAGCGTCTACCAGCTGCCGTGTATTTCCCCTCGGGCTTCCACCGCCCAATATCACCAGTATCTTTTTCATGGTCTCCTCCGAGTTTTGAATGTGGCCGTTTGCAGATAGTTGCATTCCCGTATTCCGATTCGTTTTCCCTTAAATATAGGCACAAAATAATGGAAAGCGCCGACTGTTAAGGGAAAACTGATTTGAAGTTGCAGATATTTGAATCGTGTCGATCCTCAAAGCGAACAGGCCGTCATGCGGCCACTACATTCTTGCTAATATCATATCTAAAATTAGCAAGAATGTAAACATCGGGTTTAGAAAAGCAAGCCGAGGCATCGCCCCGGCTTGCTTCTTAACTATGGTTATTACTCTGCCCGTAGGCATTATGGCGCAATAAGAGAGGTTTTACGATCTCTTTGAGTAAAATTGAAAACGCTCTTACAAAAAGAAAGCCGAGAATGTTTAACTTCAAAATCAACATATGGTTCAGGCGTCAACTCGGCATTTTCTACATTGCCATCCCGTTTGGTGTTCGCTACTCTCCACATAATCCGACGTCAAAAAGCACTACCGCAATGTCTATACATATAATTGTGAGGAATACAAGGCAAAGCTCAAAGTGTTGATTAAGGAGATGAAGTCAGAACTGGCGGAACTAGAGCTGCAGAAAGCTAAAGGAACTCTGACGCTGCAGTAGCCGGAAGAGGGAAGGAAAAAGCTCCATCTTCAAGCGTGAGAATAATCAGAATGAAATAATAGGCTAATACGATTGCCCCTTAAATACGCAGTTACGCATTCTGGAATGCAGGGGGGTATTAATTGGTAGGATGGAGAATAAATACATCCGCAAGCTTGTCAAAAATTGCGTTTTCCAGCTTAGTTTTCAATATACGGATGTTGTCATACCTTTCAGCGTTATCTTGAAACCAGTCAAGTATATCGGTATTACGGATAATATCCTTTTCGTCATCTTTCAGAGATGAAACGACTTCCTCATACCACTTGCCTATGATGGTTTTTTTCTGTTCAGCAGAAAGCTCACTGTATTCGATGCAACAACCAATACGGGAAAACATTGCAGGCCCCAAAACTTTTTTGATTTCCTGCTCGTTGTTGAAATTGCATGTGCAGAGAAAAATAGCTTGACCAAGGTTGACCTCATAATTCGTATCAACATACTTACCTTCATCAAAAAGTTCATAAAACGCATTATAAAATGTCGGGTTTACCTTATCAAATTCATCAATAAGGATTACGTTGGACTCCCGTGACAGCATATCTTTTGCGAAGCTACTTTTTGAGTGCTCTGATCCGAACACATAATTGTATGCTTCGTTCGTCTGCATCATGGAGAATTGAACCCGCAGCAATGAGCCGCCGAGCGTTTTACTTATGCTTTTAGCGCTCTCGGTTTTGCCAACGCCTGACGGCCCGTATAGCATCAGAACAACAGGCTTTTGCTTTGACTCGGTGGTTAGCCGATATATGCCGCTAATTAATTGCTTTTTGCAGTCCTCCTGACCTTGAATGTTAGCTTCGAGGTCCGTAAAAACATCTTTCAGAATGTCGCGAGATATTCTGGGGTAATTTGACTGATGATATTCAATCTCATCACCGTATGCTGCTTTAAGTGATTGGCGTACTCGTCTCGGTGGATTTTGGATATAAAGTGTGTTTATATTATGGTTTAAGGTAACGATATTTACAAAATTTGAGAGTGCGTGTTCCAAGACAGAAGCATAGTCATCAGCGCGCACGATGCAGTTATCCACTTTGATGATTTTGTTTAAGGAAGACTCTTTTACACCCGATTCGCTAGGGCGTATCCTCGCATTATAATGCTGAATTAGCTCCATAAATGTAATGGTTACATCGTCTTCTGAGATTTCTGCCTTAATCATGGCCTCGAAGTCTTTTCTTGAACCGTCAAATACAACAATCCGATTAGTCATCAGCTTCCACCCCCGCAAGCAAGACATCAAACACATCTAACACCTGCGAATGTGCATCTGGCTCATCAGTCTGATTACCCGGCGTATAAGACGGATTATCTTTCGGAATAATTGAGATGCTCATACCAAGTTCCTTATTGACATTTAGCATATCAAGTGTTGTTCGCCCAACCTTTATCGCATAAATACTTAGGTTCATTTTAAGCAGGTCACTAAGAGTGTAGCTATTTCTGAAAGAATTAATATTAAAACGGAGGATAACTCGACTCCGACCTTTGGTTGCTACAAATTCATAGTAACCTTTGGCATGCCTCAGCGCATTGTCCAGTTTATCAACAGCAATATTAAACTCTCCGGCCGGAATAGCACTTCCAGTTTTCAACATGCTGAGGTAAGGTGAAACCATTACCATATAAGAAAGAGAGTCTTCTTCAGCGGAAATTGCATACCCCTTAAACTTTTTGATAGCGCCTTTGGGCATACGCGAAGTATTGCGTTGCAGAGTACCTTGGTTTTCGAGAATTATTAGAAAATCAGTTAGGATGGTGTTCTTAACAATGTTCTTTACCATCTTACTGCTATTGAACGATAGTCCAGCAGATATATCTGCTGTTGCGGAAGCTTCCATCCCAAGGAGAGCCTTGAAAACGCCGCCGATTCCAGCTTTTGCCGATGCCTGTATTTCCTGACCCTCACGGCCTTCTCGTGAGTTAAGTAGCTCTTGGGTATTCTCTAACTCTCCACCGGCAACGATTTGAACGTAGTCGGTGACGGAGTCTTCATCAAAATATACGACTTTGCAAATCTTGTTTTCCACTATCCCATCCCCCAAATACTGAAATAATATATAGCTACATATTTTCTAAGCGGGTTACAAAAAGCCGTATGGAATACACCCACACGGCTGCCTTGGTGGCACAAAGGCCTACCGTTAATTAATCATAATACATTTTGGTGAAAATTACAATACTCTGTCGGATTGATACCAACTCACCCCTTGCGCCGCAATAGACAAGGAATAAGAAAAGCTCTCTGAAATCGCTGATTTCAGAGAGCTTTTGGTCCGAGTGGAGGGGCTCGAACCCCCGACCTGATGGTCCCAAACCACCCGCGCTACCAACTGCGCTACACCCGGCTATGAAGTTGAAGTTTGTCTGTGACTGTGGTCAGTCATGTGGTCATTGCTGATTTTTCGCCAGTTTTGACCGGCTGCTCAAATCCCGCAAGTGCAGGCGCCGCAAGGCTTTCCGGCGTTTCGGTCTGCCACGCCTCGGATACAGGCACGGCACTCCCAAAGCAGGCGCGCTACCAACTGCGCTACACCCGGTTGTGAAGTTTCTGCCGATTCAAACGGCATATGTCAGTGGTCTTACCTTTATCCTGACTTATATATTATACATTAACACTGCAGAAAGTGCAATCTTTTTTTCCACGCGGCTTCCTCATTGCGCCGCTATTTCCCTCAGCGGCACAGCCCTGCTGCACATATCCGCCACGCGCTACATATTCAATTCCCTCAATGCCGCGAAAATTGCCGTTGCTTGGTATTCTTGTATGTGATAATATGAATATATAATTGATATGGAACACAAGTCTAGGTATGGAGAGTGAGGTGAGATAACAACATGTATTCAAATACAAGATTATTGACCCTAGCGGGCGTGATGATGCTGCTTATAGGCTGCATTATGGCTTTTATACATCGGTGGCTCTACGCAGCACTGATGCTCGCCATGGCATTTGGGCTTCTGGCTGGGGCGTTGAGTATCAAGAAGCAAAAAGGCATCGAGCCAGACGAACAAAGCAAAGACGATTTACTGCAATAATCGAGCCGTGCGGCCACGGCTATGAGCTCGGCAAAATTCCGATAAAAAGACGCGTAGTGCTCCTCAGCAGAACATAACAAATAACCCCCACCGGAAAGGCGGCCGAAAGTTCGGCTCACTTTCCGGTGGGGTTCACAATTTGTCTGCTGCATTACGCTTCCCGCAGACGGCGCACCACGTCGCCGATGTCCGCTTCTATCAGTATCAACCGCTCCTCTATTCCCCGCATGGAGTCGGCGCCGTCAAGATTGACGCAGGCATAGACCGCGTTTGGGTTCTTCGCCGTCATGTGCCAGAACGGGTATTTTATAATGACCGGCGTGTTGTAACCCACGCCCAGTTCCATGAAGAGGACACGCTGTCCGCCGCGTGTGCGCAGGAAATTCTCATACCGCTCCGCCGCGCGATGCCAGCCCTCGTCCTCGACAAAGCTGTCGTCACAGCGCAGATTCAGCGTCAGCGGCCGGCCGCAGTGCGGGCAGGTAGGGATAAGCTCCGCAGGAACCCGCATATTCTCTTGCCGCTCGAGCATCTCTCGGATCACGGCCTCGTTATCAAAGGTCTCCTGACAGCAGGGCTTGCTGCACTGGAACAGGCCGTAGTCACCCTGCGTGTAGAACAGACGCTTTTTGTCAAATCCGGCCTCCTGAAAGCAGTGGTCAACGTTCGTCGTGATGACGAAATAGTCCTTGTCCCGCACCAGCTCCAGCAGCTCGTCATACACCGGCTTCGGCGCGTCCTGATAGCGGTTGATGAAGATATAGCGGCTCCAATACGCCCAGAACTCCTCCCGCGTCGGGAACGGGTAGAACCCGCCGGAATACATGTCGCCAATGCCGTATTTCTCCGCAAAATCCGAAAAATACCGCTCGAACCGCTCATCCTCTGCAGTTACGCGTCCTGCACCGCCAGAAACTCCTCATCCGCAGTCGCAGGCAGCCTGACGTTTATCAGCCCGCGCAGGAGCTGCCGCTGCCCGTCGGCATCCCGCGGGATGCCAAGATCGGCATATTCCGTTTTTTTCGTTCATCAGCGACCGTATTAAAAACAGCCGCCGCTCCGCCTGCGTCATGGCGATCACCTCCGCTTGATGATATCAGGTTTCCGCGCGAACGGCAATCAGAATTCGTAGGGAGGATTGCCGGAGAAGTCGGCGATCAGGCCATGGGCATCCTCGAGATAGAACACCGCAAAGATGGGGTTCGTGGCCTCGCCGTACTGGCTTTTCACGATGGGGTTCTGGAAGCACATTTTCTTTACGGCCATGTTGTTCTCGAATACGGCCTTGCCGTGCAGGCGGATCCACGCGTACTTTGGGCTGGAGACGGACAGCTCCACATAGGGATTTTCCTGCATGTCCTTGTAAACCTCTTTCTGGTTGTTGGTGCAGAACCACATCTTGTCGTCCAGCTCACCGGCGAACTTGAAAGGACGGCACTTGGCCTTGCCGTCACGGCCGACAGTGGCCAGATACTGCACAGGATTGGCATTCAGAAATTCTACGACTTTGTTCATGATAAATACCTCCAAAACGGTTTTTGATGAATTTGTGTTCCGCAAGCTTGCTTTTTACTCTCGGCGGTATTATCATAGCGCTGTAAATCCATTTAATAAAGTAAGCACAATATTGTGCCGTAGTTACCTAAAGGATACTATTGGAGGATAAATCTATGGAATTGCCCGCATGCCCGGTGGAAACCACGCTGATGCTCATCGGCGACAAATGGAAGATTCTGATACTGCGCGACCTGATGGAGGGCACGAAGCGATTCGGCGAGCTGAAAAAGTCCATCGGCACGGTATCGCAGAAGGTGCTGACCGCGCAGCTGCGCGATATGGAAGACAAGGGGCTGCTCACCCGCAAGGTGTACGCCGAGGTGCCCCCGCGCGTGGAGTACACGCTGACCGAGACCGGATACAGTCTGAAGCAGATACTCGACTCCATGGTCGCGTGGGGCACGGACTATCAGCGCAGAAACGGGTGAGCGCCATGCGGTCGATGCTGCCTGATAAGGACGTCCGCGTCCGGAAAATACGCATACCCACCCCGCACGGAAGTATTCCCGCGCTGATCCTCTCGCCGCGCACCGCGCCCGCGGACGCGACTGGGGTGCTGTGGATCCACGGCGGCGGATACATCGCCGGAATGAAGGAAATGGTGCACATGTCGCGCGCCGTTGATCTGGTGAAGAAGTTCGGCGCGGTGGTGCTGTCTCCGGGATACCGGCTCGCTCCCCTCTCGCCGTATCCGGCGGCGCTGGACGACTGCTATGCGGCGCTTATTTATCTAAAGGAGAATGCGGCCGCACTCGGCGTCAGGAGCGATCAGCTCATGGTCGGCGGCGAGAGCGCGGGCGGCGGGCTGTGCGCCGCCGTCTGCATCCGCGCACGGGATGAAGGAGC
>ERZ773116.1437-NODE-1437-length-22221-cov-27.352341_pt1 | contig 22221 bp, 21 predicted proteins | sample MGYA00580563_ERZ773116 | MGnify/ENA primary metagenome ERZ773116 (study PRJEB29015, sample SAMEA2737864) | human gut metagenome | biome: human gut; feature: human-associated habitat; material: faeces | place: China | collected 2012 ... | reverse complement strand
CAATAGATTTTGTAATGGACGTTAATGGTTTTAAAGGACCAAATAGTGAAGCACGTAATGGTAAACAATACGATATCCGTAGTTTCAAAGTTGCAAAATTTTCTAAGGGTTGTGCAGGGAATGAAATAAAAGGGGTAGGTTGTGTTTACCAATTACCATCATTCAGTCCAATAAAGGCAGGAAGTGAAGAAATGAAGAAATGGGATCCCAATTGGAATAAAACAAGTTATGCAAGTTATGATAACTATTGGGCAGGAGCAAAGAAAGCATGTGAAGATATAGGAATGAGTTTACCGGATAAATCAAAATTGAAAAGCATATATGAAGCCGGCAAGAAAGATTCCAGCTTAGGTTTACCAACTTCCGGCTTGTTCTGGTCGTCTTCGGAGGGCGACGCTGACTTCGCGTACATCGTGTACTTCCGCGCTGGCAGCACGAGCTACGACCGCAAGGGCAGCAGCTACCATGGGGTCTTGTGCGTAGGTGATTAGTTTTTAAAAGTCTATAAGTGATTTACAGGAAGCGGGGATAAAACCCCGCTTCTCTTATTTTATTATACGTCATACTGAGGTCGCACGAGCAGAGGCTGAAAGGCGGAGCCGTAGCCGTTTAATGCGAGTGCGAATTGCCGAAGTATCTCATAACTTTTTTCTATTTTATGAGATTCTTCGCATTCGCTCAGAATGACAGAATAATTAATTATTCTAGTGATTGGGATTGTTACGTCACTGCCTCGCATTAAACGTGACGTCGTAATCTTGAACACTGTACACCACTGTCACCCTGAACTAGTTTCAGGGTCTCAAAAGTTAAGGAGATTCCGAAACATGTCTTGGATTATTGGCAGGTCGGCCGGCTCAACGCAGCCCTCCCGAGGACGAGTTTCGCTATCGCTTCACTCTTACCAAAATCCGCAATTCGGAATGACAATTAATAATAATTCCCTATCCCCACAAGGGGCGAGGAAATAAAGCCCCTCCTCGAAATCACAGATTTCGTATCTCCCACAAGGGGTGGACATGTTGTGTTGTATGTAATCCAACGTATTAATTATTTTTCAACTTTTCAAACATCTTTTCAAATTCGGGGAATGAAATATTTACCCATTCAAATCCATTAATTGCAATCTCTTTTTTGCAAATTAGCCCCGCAATATATAAACTCATTGCTAGTCTATGGTCGTGGTAAGTTTCAATTTCACAGTCTCCTAACAAATCAGTTTTTCCGCAAATAATCATTCCGTCCGGTTTTTCTTCAATATCTGCACCGAGTTTTTTTAGTTCCGTAACAACCGCAGTAATCCTATCCGATTCTTTATTCCTCAAATCTTGAGCATCAGAAATTGTTGTCTGACCTTCGGCTTGTGTTGCTAAGACTGCAATAATTGGAATTTCATCAATTAATTTTGGTATAATTTCACCGGAAATTTCACAACCTTTTAGTTCCGGAGAGTATTTAACTTTAATATCTCCAACAAGTTCTCCGCAAGTTTCGTGTTCATCAAGAATTTCAATATCTCCGCCCATTTTTTTTACTACTTTAAGAATTCCTGTTCTTGTTGGATTTAATCCGACATTTTTTAAAATTATTTCTGAATTCGGTACAATCAATCCTGCGACAATAAAATAAGCTGCAGATGAAATATCTCCGAAAATATTGATTTCTACCGGTTGAAGTTCTGATTTTTCAATAGATACGGTTGTGCCTTTTGTAGAAATTTTTGCCCCCATGTGTTTAAGTAAAATTTCGGTATGGTTTCGAGAAATAAATGGTTCTGTAACTGTGGTTGTTCCCTCTGTGTTTAATCCTGCAAGCAAGATACAAGATTTCACTTGTGCGGAGGCTATTTTTGATTGAAAATTTATTGAATGGAGTTTTTGTCCTACAATATTTAATGGTGCTTTATGATTATTCGATGTGATTTGTGCGCCCATTTGAGTTAGTGGTTCAATTACTCTTTTCATTGGTCTTTTTGAAAGGCTCTCATCTCCAACAAGTGTTGATTTGAAATCTCGACTTGCTAAAACTCCCGTCAATAATCTCATTGTTGTTCCGGAATTTCCACAGTCTAAATCAATGTTTGGAGCTGAAAGTTTTCCTGTTGAATTAATTTCAACTGTTGTATCATTAATTAATTCAATATCAACTCCTAAATTTTTAAAAATATTTAGGGTTGAATGAGGGTCTTGTCCTGTTGAAAAGCTTCGGATAATGGATTTCCCTTTAGCTAATGACGGGAAAATAATTGCTCTATGGGACATTGATTTATCTGCAGGAATTGTAAGAGTCCCTTTTAGGCTATTAAAATTTTGTTTAACTACTTTTTTCATAGCTAGATATTAGCATAAAATCATCTATTTATATAATTGATAATTTTGTATTTATGGTGGCATAATCAAATTATGTATAGAAGAGGTCAAACATTTTTTGGAAGTATTATTGCAATATACATTGGTTTGTATTTTGTTTCACCGCAAATTGCAAATTTTTGTTTAGCTGTGTTTTTTATATTGTTAATTCCTGCATTGATATTGCGATACTTTTTTATGGATTCATTGTACAAAGGAAGTATAAGTATTGTTCCTAAACGTTTTGTATTCAATAAAAATACGATTTATAATGAACATTGTACTGTCAAATATTTTCAAGATGAAAAAATTGTAGTTCTTGATAATGTTGCAAACAAAAAACTTGAAAAACGAACATTTACTATAACCAAAGAAAAAAATAAGGTTAATGTTAATAAATGCTGGAATGAAGTTTGTAAAATTTTTGATGCCTTTATTTCGTTAGATTCATTAGCTTCATTTTATAGCTATGAAACAAAAGTAGACATAGTAACAATTAAATCTACAACCGGTAAAGATTTTGCTAAAAAAGACAATGACATCAAAATTGATTCAACAAATACAGGTGCAAAATTTGTTGAGATGGGTGCAATCCAACCGGATCCGTATAGCAGAGGGCTTGAACACCAGCGACCTTATGATGAAAAATTTGTCAATATTGATAATATCCACCAAGCAGAAAAAACTCGGGAACGTGATATTGAAGCTCCTCAATTTATTGACCTGAGTGATGCTTTAGACGCTGGACCTAACAAGATTGATGTAAATAACAGTGGCGCAGATGAAATTGCTGTTCTTCCTGGGATAAATATTGTAATGGCTAAAAAGATTGTTGAATATCGAGCTGCAAATGGATTATTTAAAGATGCAGATGATTTCATAAAAGTTGCGAATGTTAAAGAACATTTTATTTCAAAAATTAAATCTATGATAATTATCGGAGAGCCAAAGAAAGCAGATAACGGTGGCGATGACGATCAAGGAAGAATAGTTGATATTTAGTAATAATGATAGATGTTTATAAGATACTTGAAAATACAACTGTGGAAGGGCCGGGAAATCGTTTCTGTATTTGGGTTCAAGGTTGCAAAAAACATTGTCTTTATTGTTGGGCAAAAGAAACCTGGGCTTTTGGAATAGGGCAAAAGTACAGCATTACAGATTTGTTTTCAATGATTAAAAATCAGCAATCATCAATTGAGGGTGTAACTTTTTTGGGTGGAGAACCTTTTGAACAGGCAAAAGATTTAGCGGAGCTTTCAAAACTAATTAAATCTTTAGGTCTTTCTATTGTGTGTTTCACTGGTTATACAATAGAAGAACTTAAATCACTAAATAATAATGATGTAAACAATTTTCTTTCACAAATAGATTTATTAATTGATGGAGGTTTTGAAAAAGAAAATTATGACCTATCTCGCCCGTGGGTTGGCTCTTCTAATCAACGGTATCATTTTTTGACGAATTTTTATAATCCGGAAATAATAAAAAAATACAAAAACAAAATTGAAGTCCATATAAATCAAAATGGAAAAGTTGAGATTAATGGAATGGGTGATTTTTCAAGTATAAATAAAAATTTTTGTTTACAACTTGGGAAAGATAATGTAAAATAAATATCAAATGAGGGCATTATATAATGGAAAATAGAATCGTTGTACAATTATCACGTCTTTTTAGAGCAAGATTCCCATATATTTATATTACGACTTGGGAAGAAGAAAGAGCGATAAATCTTATTAAGAAAATTTCAAAATCAGAAAAGCTTATACGTGTTGCACGTGAAGTCTATGTTTGGACTCAAACTAACGGATTTGTTGTTGATGGACAAAAAATTGACGGAACTCAAAGTCCTGATAAAGCGATTGATTTCATCAGGGATTGTAACAAAAATTCCGTATTTGTAATGTGTGATTTTCATGTTTTCTTTGGGGTGAAGGGGCGTCAAGTTGATTACAACGTAGTACGACGTTTAAGAGATAATTTGTCCGATTTAAAGACAAGCAAGTTTAGAAAAAATGTTATTTTCTTGGCTTCGGAATTATTAATTCCTGAAACTATGCAAAAAGAAATTACAATTCTTGATATGCCACTTCCTACTTTGTCTGAAATTAAAGCAAAATTTGACAAAATGATTACCCAAAATACTCAAATTGATACTTCAGGTTTAGATGAAGAAGGTAAAGAAAAACTTTGCAAGGCTGCAATGGGTTTGACTTTGCAAGAAGCAGAAAATGCTTTTGCACTTGCGATGGTAAATGATGGAAAGGTTGATGTAAGTGACTTGGATATTATTTTGAGTGAAAAAATGCAGGTTATTAAGAAAACCGGTATTTTGGAATTTATCAATACTGATATAAAAATATCAGATGTCGGAGGTTTGGAGAATCTTAAAAGTTGGTTGAACAAAAGAAATAATTCTTGGTCAGAATCTGCAAAAAAATATTGCCTTCCTGCACCTAAAGGTGTTTTGATTACAGGTGTTCCCGGTTGTGGTAAGAGTTTGACTGCAAAGGCGATGAGTGCTGCTTGGCAATTACCATTGCTAAAATTAGATTTTGGTAAAATCTTCTCAGGAATTGTTGGTAGTTCAGAAGAAAATATGAGAAAAGCAATTAAAACAGCGGAAGCGGTTGCTCCATCTATTCTTTGGGTAGATGAAATAGAAAAAAGTTTGAGTGGATTAAATTCAAATGGTGATAGTGGAACTTCTTCCAGAATCTTCGGTACTTTTTTGACTTGGATGCAAGAAAAAACAGCTCCTGTTTTTGTAATTGCGACTGCTAACAATATTAACAGTCTTCCTGCAGAACTTTTGAGAAAAGGTCGTTTTGATGAAATTTTCTTTGTAGATTTGCCAACTCAAAGGGAACGTGAAGAAATTTTTAAACTCCATTTGTCAAAAAGACTTAAAGACAAAGATGTTGCAAGTAAAATTGAAATTAATAGTGACCTTTACAAACAATTAGCTCAAATGACAGAGGGTTTTGTCGGTGCAGAAATTGAGCAGGTTGTGATTTCTGCTTTGTATGAAGCATTTTTCAATAAAAGGCCTTTGGAATTTTCTGATTTGGCAAACACAATTAAAAATGTTGTACCATTGTCCGTTACTCAAAAAGAGCAAATTTTGGCAATTCGTCAATGGGCAAATATTCGTGCTGTCGCCGCAACTAAAAAAGATGATATGGTTGAATATAGCTCAAAAGCAGATAGCGAAGATGATGTGAATTCTTCTCGTGGCGGAAGAGCTTTAGATGTGTAAAAGAAAGGATTGAGTACAGGTGTCAATTACTTTGATGGCTTACCCTATGGCTTTTTTGATAAGCCCGGAGCAAGCAAAAAAAGAAAAACTCAGACGAGCTGCTGATGATAAGATTAACGAAAAAGTTGCAAGCAAAACCCTACGTTCAATTCGAGTTTTGACTAATCTTATGTTGCCACAAGTCAAGGGATTGATGCTTCAAATCCCAAATTTACCTCTTGGAGAATATAACTATTCTTTCTCAACCGGTTTAAAAGTTGATTGGAAAGCACAAGGAAAATTCTCTTCAGCAACTCTTTATGGAATTTCTGATTCTCAAGTTTTGCAAAAACTGGGAGAAGAATATTTTCAAAATTTAGATGCCGTTGCAATGAGTAATGTTCGTCTTATTGATTCAAGTGAATTCTTTTATTACAACTATGAAACTTCATATAGTAGTTTGAAAGATATCTATACCAACTTGAAAAATGAAGGTGCAAAACAGATCTATACAACTGCTGATGATGAAGTTGTTGCACAAGTTGATGGGCAAAATGTCAGGTATTTTAAAATTCCCGGCGAGCAAAAATATACCCTTGAAGTAGAACAAAAAGTTACTATTATGAATATCGGAATGGGCTCTGATACTCAAGGAACAAATGTTTCATTTGGCGGTTTAACAGATTTGAGAATTCAAACAAACATTAAACCGGAAGAATTAAAAACATTTTTAAAAGCTTCAAACTATTTATATTATGAGGGAAATTCTCAAACTCCATTGAAGAACAGTGAAGCAACTCTTAATTGGATTTTAAAAGATGGTTTTTACGTTGCAGAGTTTTCCGGTTCAAATAATTCTGCAATAATAAAAGAAGCCGAAATATTGTTTAGAAAAATGAATATTGCTGCCGGTCGAGATTTGAGATTGATAAATGAGCAATCCACAATTGTTTATACATATACAACAAATTATACCGATAAGGAAATGTTGTTGAATACATTGACTGAGCACGGAGCAAGTGAAATCTTTCAAGATAATGGTGAAATTTCCTGCAAGTTATTCGGAATGGAAATGATTTATCACAGGCAAAATAGCTCAGATGCTTATACTCTTGATATTACGCAAGTTTCAGATAAAGGTGAATGTCAGGATATGATAAACGATTTGAATGAAGAATATGGATTGAATATTCAGGAGATGACATACAACAAAATTAAAGAGCGATTGGATAAAGAAAATATGCGATTAGAAAGTGAATCTGTTTTGGAAGATAATTCAATTGTTTTGACGATTGAGGTTTAGGAGATAAAAAATGGGTAAAATGAAAATCAGATTATTTCCTGACGGAACAATTCAAATGGAAACAGAGGGCATAAAAGGTAAAAGATGTACTGATTATGCAAAAGTTTTGGCAAAATTAGCTGATGCAAAGATTTATAGTATTGATAAGACTGAAGAGTATTATCAACAGGAAGTTTTGGAACTTGACGAAACTCAACATTTAGAGGATAATTAGAACTAAATAATTTTTAAGATAGAAATGGAGAGGTGTCCGAGCGGCTTAAGGTGCAATCTTGGAAAGGTTGTGTGGGGGTAACTCCACCGCGGGTTCGAATCCCGCCCTCTCTGTTTTTCTGTTTGGAGATTAAGAGGAAGTGGATTTTGTGGGCCATAACCATTTCGTTTTTTTTAACTAAATGTACGTAATAGCAAGAATTGAAAAAGTGCAAATAATTACTTTATACTAGAGAGAAGTAAATTTCAAGTTATAACTGACAAAGAATTGTTTTTGCTATACCTTAAACATTTCCGACTTTTTAAAATTTTTTATACTTTAAATTGAACCCAATTTTAAAATTCTTTAACTTTACATTGTACTGTGTGTTTATATCTATCCCTCTCTTTATAAAGGTATTGGATTTAAGAGAACGATGTATATTATGGTGGGTGGTAGAGTCAATTCGAAATTAGTTAAATACGAACTACTTATTACGTATCACTTTTTAATACGGATTACTTCCGGCTATAACTAAAATTAAGACATATTTTAAACGTTATATCAAATATGTCATTAGCCATATGGCTAATTTATTATTTTTATTGATTCGCTTAGAATACAAAGAGTAACAGAAATTATTTTTAAGCTTTTTATCTAGCATAATAAATAATTTATTGATAAAGAAAATATTTAGGGAATTTGATAGAACGAGATGGCGAGTCTTCCGATTAAAGAGATGGATACTGTAAGTAAGATGAAAAATTTGTTTTTGAGCAAAGGTCAAATTAGAGATTATTTACTATTTATTTTGTCAATTAATACCGGAATTAATTTAAAGGATCTTTTGGGTTTGCGAGTTAAAGATGTAAAAAATAAACAATACTTGAAATTGGGGCAAAATAAATCTGTACCATTGAATAATGAAATTCAAGCTCTAATAGAAAAAGTAGTAGATGGTTGTAAAGCAGAGGAACCTCTTTTTAAAGGGAGATTTGGTCGACCTTTGGATAGAACCTCAACATTTTATATTTTCAAATCAATTTGTACGGAATTGGGAGTGGAGGATAAATATTCTGTAGCCTCTTGGCGGAAAACATTTGCATATCACTATTACCAAAAGTATAAAGATTTGTCTTATTTACAATGGTTGTTTAATCAATCAACAGTAGAACAAACGTTAAAATATATAGGTATAGATGAAAATATGAATTTAAGATTTAGAGATGGAGTTTGTTTGTAAGGCTTAGTTATAAAAGAATATAGAAAAGGATATATGATGGTTGAGAGTAATGAAAAAATAAATATTTGTTTATCATGTGATGATAATTATGCTAAATATGCTGGTGTGGTTATAACATCAGTTCTAACAAATGCATTACCAGAGGATAAGTTAAATTTTTATATCTTAGATGGTGGTATTAGTGTTGAAAATAAGGACAAAATACTATCTTTAAAAAATATAAAAGATTGTGATATAAATTTTGTTTCTATAGATGAAAATTTATTTTCAGATTTTAAAAATATAACAACTCACGCATATATTTCATTACCTGCATACTACAGATTAAAAATGGCAAGTTTATTACCTGATATCAGTAGAATTATATATTTTGATTGTGATGTAGTTGTACAAAAGAGTTTGAGAAATTTATTCAATATTGATATGGGTGAACATGCATTAGCCGGAGTTTCAGATGTTAAAAAGAGAATGCAAAAAATAAATCCTACATACGTAAATTCTGGGGTTCTTGTAATGGATTTAGATAATATGAGGAAACAAGATTTAGAAGCTAAGTTTTTTGAATATACAAAGGAACATTATTCAGAAATTGTTTGTGGAGATCAAGAAATCATAAATCAAGTATGCAAGGGCGAGATTAAACTAATCGATAGTAAATGGAATACACAAATAAGTAATTTTTCAAATCGTTCGGATTATACAAGAAATCCATATATTATTCATTATATTGGCAAGAACAAACCATGGCAGTATGCATCTTTTAGTTATAGGAAAGATTTATTTTATAAATATTTGCAACTTTCTCCTTGGGCATTGAATAAAGATGAATTATTCCAATATAGAGTAAAGGGCGAAATAATAAGTTGGTTTAAGTATATCTTACATAGACCGCTTTTTATGTTTAGACCGAAATTTTGGTATGCAATTTGGAGAACATATTTTAGTTTGTGGGAGAAAGTGTAAATGAAATTTTCAATAATAGTACCCGTTTATAATGTAGAAAAATTTTTACGAGAAAGTCTCGATAGTATTATTTCTCAAACATTGAAAGATTTTGAAGTAATTTGTGTAAATGATGGTTCTACTGATAATTCATTAGGGATATTAAAAGAATATGCGAATAAGGATTCTCGAATTAAAGTAATATCCCAAGAAAATCAAGGTCAAGGTGTAGCAAGAAATAATGCAATAGATATTGCACAGGGGAAATACTTGTTATTTGTTGACCCCGATGATTTTATTGAATCAAATACTTTAGAAGTTCTTTATAATAAATTTCACGAAACAGATGTAGATATTATACAGTTTGATTATGCAACCTGTAAAGAAGATGGAACACATAAAAGAGTTGAAACATTTAAGAAGAGGTTAAAGAAATATTTTAATTATTCAATTAAAAATAACCAAATTTTCAATTGGCATAAAATTAACAAAAAAAATTTGGAAGGAATGTATTTAGCCATTTGGAATAAGGCTTATAAAACAAGTTTTATAAAAGAACACCATATAAAATTTGCACCAACTAAAACAGGAGAGGACAATGTATTTTCTATAAGTTCAAATTTGCTTGCGAATAAAATTTTGTACATTAATAAAGTATTTTATTTTTATAGAACTAGAACAGGTTCCGCTGTAAATAAAGCCTCAAATGATAATTTTGACGTATTTGAGAACATGAAAATATTAAAAGACTTTTTAGTTACAAATAATTTGTATGAAGAATATAAATCTAGTTTTGATGGTTATGTTTTATTTGCTTTGAGTTGGCATTTTTCAAAAATTTCTCATGAAGGTTCTGAAAAATATTTGGAAATATGTAGAGAAATTTTAGACCAAGAAAATTATGAATTGTTTTTACATAAAACAAAAGGAGAACTTTCAATATTAGAGCGAATTTTCTCTATAAAAAATCGGGAAATTAATGGTGTAAAGGTTAAAGGTATTACTATTTTAGGAACTTCTATTAACTTAAAATCTGACCAAAGGAGAAAAGCTTAGTTGAAAATTTTTATAAATAAAAAAACTAATAATACAACTAGGGTTGTTTCCTTGCTCGGAATTGAGCTGTATAAAATAGAAGATACAGAGGATACAAGAACTCAACATTTTTTAGGGCATTTTATATATACAAAAAGAATAAAATCAGGGATTATAGATATTAAAGTATATAAGCTCTTCGGTTTCCATATTTTAGAAAGAAGAATTGAAAATGATATTTGTAGCTATTATTTGTGTGGAAGATTAATTCGTCAAAATCACTTGGCTAAATTATTTTTTTTAAACAATTTAAAAAAAGTAAAAGAAAAATATGACGATGTGTACATTTTACATTCAAATAGTGGAGAAGTATTTTTCTTAGCTCAAAAAGCAAAAGCTGTTATTTCTTTAAGAAGTGGTTTTTCTGAATTTCTGCTACCAACGGGTATTCCTAATATATCCGTTTACACAAAATTTAGAAAAAAAACAAAAAATGCTTTTTCTGTTGACAAAGGTATAGAAGGTTTTTCTATGTTAAAAATACCTTTTGTTGATAAAAACAAAATCTGCGAAATAAATGCAGAATTGTATAAAAACGAAGATGAGTTAGTTAAACAAGTAATAGATGCATTAGAAATTATGCTGGATAAAAAGGAGTGCTTATTGTGAAAATAATAATCCAAGCAGGTGGTAAAGGTACAAGGTTAGAAGGTTTGACAAGAAATAAGCCAAAATGTTTAGTTCCTGTTAATAATTTGCCGATAATTTTTTATGCTTTCCAAAAGTTCAAAGATGCGGAATTTACAATCATTGCAGACTATAAAACCGATGTACTTGAAAAATATTTGAACGCTTTTGGCTCTCAATACAATTTCAAAATTGTTAAGGCTAACAAAAAAGGTACAATTTCCGGTATCAAAGAAGCAATTTCTGATTATGATGAAAATGAGCCATTTATGATTATGTGGTGCGATTTGATTTTGTCAGAGAATTTTGAAATTCCTTCTACCAAAGCCAATTATATCGGTATTTCAAAAGATTTTGAATGTCGTTGGTCTTATCTTGACAATAAATTTGTAAAAACTCCATCTAAAGAAAACGGTGTTGCCGGTTTATTTATCTTTGAAAACAAAAAGGCACTAGAAAATATTGCAGAAGAAGGTGCTTTGGTTGGCTGGCTGCAAAATCAAGATATTAAATTTAATAGACTTGACTTGTATGGCTCAAAAGAAATTGGAACTTTGCTTTCTTATGCAGATAATACTGATGATACTCCTCGTTGCAGACCATTTAATTCAATGGAATTTAATGGAGACATTATTGTAAAACGTGGTATTAATGAGCAAGGTAAAAAGATTGCAATTGATGAAATTGCTTGGTATAAACATGTTAAGGAATTAGGTTACTCAAATATTCCAGAAATTTTTGATTATGAACCTTTAACTATGAAAAAAGTTCAAGGCAAAAATATTTTTGAATATGATTGTTTGACCAAATCACAAAAACGAGAAATTCTGAGAAAACTTATTGAAGCATTAAAAGATTTGCATAATCTTGAACCGGCTCAACCTGTGGATATCCAAGATGTTGAAGATAATTTCTTGAACAAGACTTTCGATAGATTATCTAAAGTCGAAAAACTTGTTCCATTTGCGGATAAGGAGTTTATCAAGATTAATGGAAATTATTACAAGAATGTTTTCTTTAATAAAGAAGAATTAAAGGAAGCCGTTCAAACCGTTTATCCTAAAGAATTCAGACTAATCCATGGAGATTGCACTTTTTCAAACTTGATGTTTGATACTTTCAACATGAAGGCAGTTTTGATTGATCCAAGAGGATATTTTGGCAAAACCAAGCTTTACGGTGATGTTGATTATGATTGGGCAAAATTGTATTATTCATTAAAGGGTGAGTATGACCAATTCAATCGTAAGAAATTCACTCTTGATATTAGAAAAAAAGATGTTGAACTAGCCATCAAACCTAATAACTGGGCTGATATGGAAGAATTTTTCTTTGATTGCTTGCCAAATGTTAATAAATTCAAAATAAGACTTTTACACGCTATTATTTGGTTGAGCCTTACAACTTATGCTTGGGAAGATTATGACAGTATTTGTGGTGCATTCTATAACGGCATAATAAAACTTAATGAGGTGCTATAAAAAATGACAAAGCTGGAATTTTCACCATTGAGCAAAACTTGGATTTTGGATATAGACGGAACACTTGTTAAGCATAACGGCTACAAGATTGACGGTCACGATACTTTGTTAGATGGAGTTAAAGAATTTTTTGATAATTTGAGTCCTGATGACAAGGTTGTGATGCTTACTGCTAGAAAAGAAGAGTATCTAGAAGATTTAAAAAAGTTTTTGAAAGAAAACAACTTGAGATACGACTATCTTTTAACAGACATGCCAATGGGTGAGAGGATTTTAATTAACGATAGAAAGCCAAGCGGTTTAAAATGTGCATATGCTATAAATTTAAATCGAGATTCAAGTTTTGAATTAGATTATAAAATAAATATACAAAAATAGAGAGGATAAATATGAAATCAATTGCAAATTTATATTTGAAGGAAGAAGGACTTCGTAAAGCACTGAAAGAATGGTGTGATAAAAAAGATGAGAATATTGAAAAAATAAAACAAGCTTACAGGTGTGAGTTTTTTCAAGATGAAGATAAATTTAATCAGTACACCAAACGAATATATCTTCAACAATATAAGAAGGGAAAAGCATTATTAGATAAAATTGAAAAATATAACAAACAAAGAGAAGGCGAGAAAAACCAATAATGAGTATTTTAATAGAAAATGGTAAATTTTCTTTTATACAAGAAAATTTGGATAAAAATTGTGCAATTAGGACGATCAATAGCGAGATTGATACCATTATTAAATTGCGTGATAGTTTAGATGCTAGTCTTACTAACGCCCTAGATGTTATGCAAAGTGCTAAAGGTCGGATTATTTTAACAGGTATGGGGAAATCTGGTCATATTGGAAAAAAGATTGCGGCATCTTTAGCATCAACTGGGACACCGTCATTTTTTGTACACCCAGCAGAAGCAAGCCATGGAGATTTGGGAATGATAACAGAAGATGATGTTGTAATTGCAATTTCAAACAGTGGCGAATCAAGAGAACTTGTAGATATTATAAATTATTGCAAACGCTTTGGAATTAAATTAATTTCAATTACAAAAAATGCTAAAAGTACACTAGGAAAAGCCGGAGATATAGTTTTGTTGCTTCCAAATAATGGAGAAGCTTGCCCACTTGGACTTGCACCAACAAATTCTACGACAGCAACACTTGTTTTGGGCGATATTTTGACAGCAGGATTAATCCAAAGAAAAGGTTTTACAAAATCAGATTTTAACCAAAGACATCCAGGAGGAAAACTTGGCTCTATCCTGCAAAGGGTTTCTGATTTGATGCATAAAAATTCTGAAATGCCAATATTGGAAGAACATTCAAATATGCAACGAGTTCTTTTAGAAATGACTTCAAAACGCCTAGGTTGTGTAGGCTTTGTAAATACAGAGGGTATATTTACAGGAATGCTAACTGATGGGGATTTAAGACGATGCTTATGTCCAGAAATTTTGAATAAAAAGGCGATTGATTTAATGACTAAAAATCCAAAAACAATTTCTAAAGACACCTTAGCATCAGAAGCAATGAAAATCATGCACGATAAAAAAATTACAAATATTTTTGTGATAGAAGATAACAAACCAATCGGTGTAATACATATCCACGACCTATTGAATAATGGAGTTGCATAATGAAGATTTACGAATATATAAAAGGTGAAAATGAAAGAGCAGCAAAATTATTTGGGATTCCAATAATGGAGCAAACTTCTGATTATATGACAGCAGAAAGGTTTCAGAAGTTTTTAGGTGGCATTGTTACTACTTATAAAACGAATGATCCTACATCTGATTGTTCAAAAAAAGAAATTAAACTTTTCGGACACTCCATAATTAGACGAATAGAAGAAAATAATTACCGAAATTATTACGTTTTAGGTAAAGTTGTTAGAAAAATATCTTTAATTGAAACCTTCAAGAAACAATATTCTAAATTTTTTGAAGGTGATTACGATGATATTTATATTTTAAGAGCAAATAGTGGCGAAAGTTATCTTACACTTACTTATGTTTTAGATTCTTTAATAAAACGCAATCAAAGCAAAAAACCTCTTTTGGTTGCAACATTAAAATATCACGTTGATATGATAAAAATGATTTGTCCTGAAAATCCATATGTATATATAAAAAAATTACGAATTAAAATTCAGGGACAGGAATTTCATATTAATAATAAACGATTTTTCTTATTATTTGATCCCACTCATTTTAAAACCGTAGAAACTGATATAAAACATAGCCCTCTTGGTGAAGCTCATTATTTTAAATCAATAATGAATAAATTAGGCATGACGGAGCCTGATTTGACGTATCGTAAAGTTATGATTCATCTGGAAGATGAACGTAGTATGCTTGAAAAAGTTTCAAAGACTGGATTAAATTTAGACAAATTTGTATTTATTGCTCCGGAAGCTCAATCTTGTAAACTTTATGATGAAGATTTTTGGTGTGAATTGATAAACCAGTTCCAAGCAAAAGGTTATGATGTATTTGTAAATTTAGTAGAAGACGATGTAAAACTTAAATCTGCAATTGATTACAAAACTTGTGATTTAAACTTCGCAGAAGTATTTGCACTCGCAAGACGTTCTAAAAAAATTGTTTCATTAAGAAGTGGTTTTACAGAATTTTTATTACAAACAGGTGTTCCAATTGACGTTTTGTATACTAAATTCAGACATAGACATTTCTTTGACGATATGGACATTTATCACGTTATGTCAGGATTTGGACTAACTCAACTGCCATTTGTTGATAAAGAAAAGATAAGAGAATTTAATATGTTTGAAATGTCACAAGCTGAATGTGTTAGAAAAATAATAGGAGAGAATTATGAATAACTTGAATACAGAACAGAAAACTATATTAGTAGCAGGTGCTAATGGAAATCTTGGGTTGGAAATAATTAATAGATTAGAAAATGATGTCAATAACAGAATAATTGCCGTAAGTAGAGAGGTTACACCAGTAATCAGGCAACATAGTTCTGTCACTTACTATACTTATCAAGAACTATTCTCAGAACAGGAACTCAAAATTGATATTATAATTAATTGTGCTTATCCGCTCAAAATAAATGCGAATGAGGACAATTTAAACAAAACCCGTAGACTTGCTTTAAGTCTTATGGACCTTGGAATAAAAAGATGGAATAGTCGTTTGTATATAAATATGTCTTGTCATTGTGTTTATGGGGAACATAGAGAAACTCCTGTAAGAGAAGATGTAAATATTGATGGAAGAAGAAATTTAGATCAATATGCTGAACATCGTTTTACTACTGAAAGATTATTAGAACGAGCAACAAACAATCATATTGTACTTATAAATTTACGTTTGGCAGATATGGTTGGACAAATGTATTCTCAGCAGATAATAGATGACCTGATTAGAGAAGCATTGTCTAGTAACAGTGTAGCGCCTATAAACGTAAGAAACAGATACTCCTTTATTGATATAGATGATGTAACAAATACCGTAAACAGGATTATTAATACCGATTTATTTATGTTTGGCAGTACTGTTTATAATCTAGGAACAATAAGTAACTTTATGACTTCAAATTTTGGACCAATCACTACTCAAAATATTGTCGAAATTATTAAAAATTCTATTCCAAATACTATGGTAAATGATGCTATAAATGATGAGCATAATGGAGAAATTAGTTATTTGATGGATAGTACTGCACTTTTTGAAATTTTACATTGGCAACCAGAAATATCAATTGTAAATAGTATTATCCGTAGAATAGAAGAAATTCGACTAGAATTCATTTAAGATTATTTAAAAGGAGAACAAATGTACGATTTAGTAAAAAAACAATTAAGACTAGAATTTTTGAAGTGTGAAAAAAAATATTGGAAAGCTGAATTTGAAACTTACAAAAAATATAAAAATGAATATAAAGAAAATTTGAAAAACGATAAACGGTTTAAAGATTTACCTAAAAGTAAATTAGATAGTTATATTGAAGAATTTTACAACAAAGAAATTGACGAATTTAATAATAAATTAAATTCAATAAATATTGAAATAAAAGATTTAGAAAAAGAATTAAAAATAGGTAAATAATGTCATTATATAAAAAAATAAAAATAGGAATCGATAAAAAGTATTATATATGCGGAATTCCTGTATATACAAAAAAGGGAATAAATGTTTTTTATAAAAAATATAAGAAACTATTTAAAGATTATGATAATATTTATGTTTTAAATTCAAATATTGGAGAAGCATATTTGGTTTTTAAATATTTTGCCAATGCAATAAAATCAGATAAAACATTATTTGTAGCAACAAAACCTTATCATATTGATATTATTAAAACATTTCTTCCAACTTGCAATTATATTCTAGAAAAGAACATTAATTTAGACTTATTTCCAAGAAAATTTCAAATTGATGGAAAGAGTTTCATAGTTTTATTTAACCACGATTACTACATAACTCTTGAACGTGATATGCGAGAAATGCGAAATGATGCACATTATTATAAAAGAATGAAAGATTTCTTTAAAGATAAAAACAACTCTTTACCTAATAATGTAAACTTATCTAGTAATCCTCAACAATCTTTATATGAAAAAATATCCAAAATAAAACTAAACTTCAATAATTTTGTGTTTATTGCTCCGGAAGCAAATTCTTGTCTTGATGTTGATGATAATATACTGACTGAAATAAATTATTCACTACAAAATGCAGGAATTGATGTGTTTTGGAATATAAATAGAGTTCACGAAAATTTTAAAAATCATAAAACTTGTTACCTAACTTTACAAGAAGCCCTATTGTTATGCTCAAAAGCCAAGGCTATTATTTCGTTGAGAAGTGGATTAGCAGAATTTTTAACCGAAGCAAATACTCCAACTTATGTATTGTATTCAAAGTTTAAAAATAGGACTCTTGAGGAACAAATGAGTGCTGATAAGGTATTCAAAGGTTTTACATTATCAGAATTACCAAACTACAGAAATAATATAAAAGAATATCTTATTAATAATTCAAATGACTATAAAAAATGTTTTAATGAAATTTTGGGGGAATTATGTCAAACAATGTAGAATTATCAATAATCATTCCAGTTTATAATGCAGAAAAATATCTAAAAGAATGTATTAATAGTATTCTAAATCAAACCTATAAAGATTTTGAAGTTATTTGTATTAATGATTGTTCAAAAGATAACTCTTTAAAAATTCTTGAAGAATATGTTCAAAATGATAATCGAATAAAAATAATAAATAATTCTAAGAATCAAGGACCGGGAGCTAATAGAAATATTGGAGTTAAAAACGCAAAAGGAAAGTATTTAACATTTATTGATGCCGATGACTTTTATCTTAATGAAAATTGTTTTTGTATTTTATTAAAAACAATTAAAGAAAATAACTTAGATTTATTAATTTTCAATAATGAAGAATTTGATGAAAACACAAAAGAATATCTTCCGGAAAAACAAAAACGCTTTGGTTTTCCTTATGGTAAAAAAGATGCCAACCATTTATGGTCAGATAAGGAAATAGAAAAACATCACTTTGCAATAAGCCCATTTCCATGGTCTAAAATTTATTCAAAAGATTTGTTAATAAATAATGATATATATTTTCCGGAAGGAATATATTATGAAGATGCGGCTTTTTCTAATTACGTTTCACTCTTTAATAAAAGAGTAATGGTTTTGAAAGAGAGTTTTTATGCATACAGAATTAATGTATCAACATCAACAACACAAAATATAATGGCAAAGTTTGATAGTATAGTTGCAATGCATATTGCAATGTTTGATTTCCTGAAAACAAAAAATCTATATGAAAAACATTTAATATCTTTTGTTACGCTATGTATAAGCAGTCTTTGTTTGTATTTTCTTCCACAGATAAATGATGTAGAAAAGGCAAAAGAATTAAATTTACAAATAAAAAATTTTATACAAAGTTTAAAACTATCAAAAAAACAACTCAAAGAAATTAAGAAGAAAAATTATTATATAGAATACATAATAGAAAAATATGTAGAAACTCAACAACCATATTTGTTTAGTGAATCCAAATTAACAATATTTGGTATAACTCTTATTAAATATATTAATCAAATAAAATTTAAACAATTATATTTATTTGGATTTATACCTATTTATAAAATATTTTATAAAAGAGCTAACCGTTCAACTCATTATTTATTTAATTTAATTCCTTGGTTAAAAGTAAAAAATCAAAAAATTTATATTTTTATGCTATTTCCTATTTTGAAAATAGAAAAATACAAAAACTTTACTAAAAACTTTAATTATATTTTATATGAAAATAAGGAAAGGAATAAATAGTGAATAAAGAAATTGGGATCCTTACTTATGATTACTCTGTAAATTATGGTGCACAGCTACAAGCATACGCCTTGTGTACGTATATAAAAGCTCTTGGTTATAACCCCCATATTATAAGATATGCACAACATTACTATCAAACAGCTGGTGTTGAAACAGATAATATGAAACCTTTTAGAGATAAATATCTTCCTAGAACCGATATCTGTTATACCACGGAAGAACTTACATCTGTAATAAAGAATTTTTCTAGAATTATAATTGGAGGGGATCAAGTTTTTAGAAATTGGGCTCCTTTAGAAGAACAACCAATCTTTAGATATTTTGGCGATTTCGTAAGTGGGACAAAAACACTTGCTAGTTATGGTGCAAGTTTTGGTATTGAAAAATTCGAAGGTGATAAATATACAATAAAAAACGTAAGACAACTAATTAAACGTTTTGATAAAATAGGAGTTCGTGAAAAATCGGGAGTAGACTTATTGAAAAATGATTTTTTTACGGATGCTAAAGAAGTTCTTGATCCTGTTTTTTTATTAGATAGAAAAAAATATGAAAAACTTACAAAAAAATGTCCAAAAATAAACGAAAACTATATTGCCTATATGTATTTAGGTGATGATTTTGGATTGGGCAACGTAAGAGCAGAATTACAAACGTCTTTAAAAGATAAAAATATTATTAATATTAATAAAAATGAAAATGGAGATTATAATACAGTAGAACAATGGCTTTGCAATATGTTAAATGCCAATTTTGTTATTACAGATTCTTTTCATTGTGTAGCTTTTGCAATTATATTTCAAAAACCTTTTATTGTCGTAAATCGAGATTTTGGTGGTAATAGTAGACTTAATAATATCTTAGAAAAATTGAAATTATCACATTGTAAAAGAAATAAACTTGAAGATATAACTTTAGATGATTTGAATTTGAAAATTAATTGGGAAGAAACGAATAAAATTTTAAAAAAAGAATTAATTAATTCAAAATTATTTTTAGATGAAATATTGAAAATTTCCCCACGAATGAAAGAGCCATATATAATTGATGAAAATTTGCAGAAAATACGTCATTATTATGAACGAACTTATTTAGAAAACAAACAAAAGTATTTCCCCCCAAAAAAGAAAGATAATATTATTCAAAAATTGTTTTCAGTTAAAAATGAATATTCAAATAATAAAAAACAAAAAATATTTAGAATACTTGGTGTTAAATTAAAATTTAAAATAAAAAAGGATAAAAAGATGCAAGAATCTAAAAAATATACTACAATACATTATTTAGCTGCTATTTTAAAAAATTATAATATAACCAATGCTATAATATCTCCCGGAACTCAAAATGCTTGTTTTAACTTGTTATTACAGCATTATAGCAATATATTTAATCTTCATTCTGTTGTAGATGAACGAAGTGCAGCCTATGTCGCAACAGGGATTTCGGAAGAAATACAACAACCTGTAATAATAACTTGCACTGGAGCAACCGCAAGTAGAAATTATTTGTCAGCTCTTACGGAAGCTTATTACAGAAAACTTCCTATAATTGCTGTAACCTTTTTTAATTATACAAATAATGAACATAGTTTAGGAGCTCAATTTGTAGATAGAAGCGTATCGCAAAATGATATTAAAACGTTATCTGTAGAACTACCTGTTTTAAATAATGAAAAAGATAAAGAAAGATTATTGGTTCTATTAAATACTGCAATAACAACAGCACTAATAAAAAAAATGCCGGTGCATATTAATTGCCCATCACCTTTTACTTTTGAAGAAATCGAAAAGAATTTAGCACTACCAGACGATTTTTGGACTACAGAAATATATAATTTAAAGAATTTAGATATGGCTAAAGGAGAACTAAAGAACAAGAATGTTGCTATTTTTATTGGTTCGCATGAAAAATTTTCAAAATTAGAAACAGAAACATTATCAAATTTTGCAGTTTCACATGATGCTCCCATATTTTGTGATCATACCTCGAATTATAAAGGCGCAAATAAAATTCTTGTATCACAAGCAGCATTCATTGACTTAAAAATAAAACCTGATATCGTAATAGACATAGGAAATGTAAGTGGAGAATATGCAACTCCATTAATACTTGGAAATGCAAGGATATGGAGAGTTGCAGAATATGACAATCTCAAATGCAGATATAATAAACCGGTTGAAAAATTTTTTAATTGCACAGAACAAGAATTTTTTACTAAATTAACTACAGAAAAACAAAGTGGATATTATTCATATTTAAAACCACTAATTGATAATATTACAATTCCTGTTCTTCCATTATCAATGCCATTAGTTTGTTCTAAATTAGCAGAATTTATTCCTCAAAATTCTACTTTACATTTAGCCATTTTAAATGCGTTAAGAGGTATGAATTATTTCACTGTACCCGATAATGTTGATACAAGTAGTAATGTTGGAGGTTTTGGTATTGACGGAGCATTATCTACTGTAGTTGGGCATTCAATTGCCAATCCTAATAAAACTCATTTCTGTATAATAGGAGATTTAGCTTTTTTCTATGATATGAATATATTGGGAAATAGACATATTGGAAATAATTTAAAAATCATAGTTGTAAATAATAATCGAGGAGAAGAATTTAGACTAAATTGGTTGTTAGAAAAGTCTTTTGGGAATAAAACTGACGATTTTGTTGCTGCAGCAGGACATTATAAGAATGGTGTCAAATTGTGGGCTGAATCCTGTGATTTTGAATATTTATCTGCAAGTACAAAATCTTATTTTGAAAAACAAATACACGAATTTTGTATTAAAGATTTTGAAAAACCTGCTATTTTTGAAGTTTTCACAACGGATGAAGATGAAAAGAATGCTCAATGTTTAATGATGGCACATAATAAAAGGAATAATTAATGTTAAATAATAAAACAATTCGCAATCAAATATTTTCAATAACAGATAATTATCATAATAATGTAAAAAGAATAGTTATTACTATACTTGGTATAAAAATAAAATTCAAAAGGAAAATAATAGATAATATAAGATATCTATTAAAACAAAGTTCTATTGTTGAAAATAATGGAGAAAATAATAAGTTTATTGTTTTGGATGAAAATGGAAATAAAACCGATATTAAATATATAATTGGTATAGGGCTGAAAATGAATATAAACAAGCCCCAAAGCCGCACCGTTGTAGAGAGAGTAATCCCTCTATTAGCTTATAATTCAAAAAAAATAAAAACTGTAGCATAAAAATAAAAAGGAAGTATATAACAATGAAACTAGAAATGACAACAGCAAAAAACTCATTCAAATATGGCTGGTTATTATCAAGAATATGGCCGTATATAAAACCATATTGGTTTAGAATATTACTAGGATTTTTAGTGGCAATTCCATTAGGCTTGCTAGACGGGGTCACAGCCTTTGC
>ERZ773116.1432-NODE-1432-length-22257-cov-164.817989_pt1 | contig 22257 bp, 17 predicted proteins | sample MGYA00580563_ERZ773116 | MGnify/ENA primary metagenome ERZ773116 (study PRJEB29015, sample SAMEA2737864) | human gut metagenome | biome: human gut; feature: human-associated habitat; material: faeces | place: China | collected 2012 ... | reverse complement strand
CGGATTCAGGTGACTGCTCCGGTCTCCGAACCCGTTGGAGGGTCACTATATGCCGCGGAGCCAGTAGTCGCTCCGGTAGCCCCGGCAACCTCGGTGGCCTCCACATCCTCCCCGAACCGCTGGCGCTTCTCCGGCAAGGAGGATCAGTCGTTCCTCGGCGCCAGCATCCCACTCCTCGACTTCGGCGCCAGGATGTACAACCCGGCCATCGCCCGCTGGACCGCCTCCGACCCTATGTCCGAGAAGTATTACGGCATCAGCCCGTATGTCTACTGTGCTAATAATCCTATATTGTTTACGGATATAGCGGGGAATAGTTATTCTGAATTTGATGTAGAAGGCAATTATAAGCGAACAGTAGATGATAATTGGTGGCACAACCTATGGCATGGACGAACTGGTCGAATTGTAAATGATCAGAATGAAGTTATCCTGTCGTTTAAGTTTGCTGATCCAAAAAACGATGTGAAGGACCTTAAGAATGGTACTTTGCAAAAAATACAATTCGTTGAGGAAAAGGACGTTGTCTCAATGCTTTCTAAGGCTGGAGTTTTTGACGAGAAGAATAAAACGGCCAATAACACATTACTGGACAGATACTCGTATGTTTTACATGAAGGGAAAGGTGGCCATAAAATGGACTTTTCATATAATGCAATTCCTGATCAATATGAAGGTGTTTCCACGGATCCTTTGGATGCCCCAAGCCCGGTATTATTTTTGATTGATGGAGTGGCACATAACCACATGAATTTTGGCAATTTCTTATTTGGGGCCGGAGGAAAAGCGTTAGGGCTTACATCTTTTGAATTAAGAATGGGAGCGCAGTTTAATAGTATTTTCAATCCAGGTTCTAATAATTATAAACCACAGTTCGATTCTAATGATGATCAGTTTTCTATTAGAATGGGAGTGCGCCATGCCAGACAGCATCATTATAAAGAGATGTACTATAGGGCATATTCACAGAAACCATATTAGTTATGTCAAGCGTTTCTAAATGTGGTAAGGCTTTTGTCACAACTGTCTTATCAATTGTTATAGTCGTTTTACTTGTAAGAACTGTAAATCACCAAAAGAGAGAGGCTTTTGTTCATGATCTGATCAGAAGGCTTGACACGACGGAGTCTCCGTTTCCGAAGAACACAGTCGTTTTTGTGCGAAGCGGGAACATGAGTGAGATTACTGTCTTTGTCAAATCTCAGAACTATGACAACAATCATTCTGGTTATTACATAGTAGATATAAATCGGCATGATCATTCCATATTGACAACAGAAGGATGGACATTGGGTACTTCAACATCAATGGAAGACACAAGCGCCCTTCAAAATATAGCAATGCAATTTAGCAAATATTGCGTGCCCAGGATTGATGTAGATCTTGCAGGGAACATTATGGTGTATTTGGATGACGTTGAAACGTTAGGACTTATAAAAATCTTAGACATAAACTATATTCATATCGGAGACAAGACATTGAGCCATATAGATGGTAATTGGTACAAATGTAGATAAAAGAATAGTTGTGCGGCAATGAGAGAAGAAATGTATTTGCAGGAATGCTTATCTTGTAGTCATAAACCTGCAAAAATTAGAGCGCAAGATAGGCAAAACACCGGCGGAGCCACTTTGGCTGAGTATGAATATCTTGCTGACGGCTCAAAACTGCGTGCGTTGGACGGCGGCGGCAACGGCTACCAGTACAGAGGTTCCCTGATATACACCCAGACCGCAGGTCAATCAGACTCTCCGGTTATAACCCTTGACAGCGCCGTGACCTCCGCCGGCAGGATAGCACGTGAGACCTCCGCCGCCGGCACGGTCTCCTATAGGCCGCTCATCCACCTCTGTGACCACCTCGGCAGTGTCCGCTCCGTCATCGACGGCGACACCGGTACTGTCGTCGAGGCCAGCGACTACTACCCGTTCGGCAAGCGGATCACACCTCCACCGGTCGCAGAGCCTGTCGAAGCGACCTCTCAATCCGCAACCTCTCCGAATCGCTGGCACTTCTCCGGCAAGGAGTCCCAGTCCTTCCTATATGCAAACATACCGTTACTCGACTTCGGTGCCAGGATGTACAACCCGACTATTGCCCGCTGGACCGCCGCCGACCCGCTGTCCGAGAAGTATTACGGCATCAGCCCGTATGTCTACTGCCTCGGAAATCCAATAAGTATCATTGACCCTAATGGAATGGATATATGGACTATGGACGAAAAGGGAAATGTGGTATGGGTAAAGGAAAGTGATGACCACCGGCTTTATTATATGAATAATGATGGCCTATTGTCTGATGACTATGTCTCGGTCTCTGACCGGAACATCCTTGACGATCTGACCAAAACAGAGGCCAAGGTGGATGGAGGAGCGAAGGTAGGCAGCCATACCTCAAAGAGCGGAATCAATGACATATTCAAGGTGTTCAAATTCGCGTCTGACAAAACAAAAGTCGAGTGGGCTGTTCATCGTAATGGTGACACATACACAATTGGAACAGGACATAATTCATATAGTGCGTCTTCGTGGGAGGATTATACCAAAGATAAGCCTAATGCTACGGTTCATTCACATCCTGGTATTAAGGCGGCAGTCGATGAGGAAACATTTTCTATGGGTTATGGTGCACCATATAGAGATACTGATTGGAATAATGTAAGGATTGATGTCAAACAGGCAAGAGAAAAAGCTCGAAAAAGCTATGTATATTTCCCGAATTCTGGTAGACTGTATAATGTTGGATATCATAATGCAATTTATATTAAAGATATAAAGAACTATAGGGGGTTCTATTTTGGTACAATAAATAAGAAATAGTATGAAAAAGATAGTATTCTTCTTATCAATAGTATTGTGTGGTCAGATGTGTGGCAACCATATTCACAATTCGAGAGCAGGTAAAATAGTTGATGACAAGGGCAGTCCTTCAATGGAAAAGGTGTTCATTTCAGACAGGCTTCAAGATTCGTTGGAATATTTGATTTCTAATATAGATGCATCTGACTCCATCATCACGATCTCTTGCTTTTTGAAAAACAAAGACACTATCATTCATATAGCTGCTTGTGACTACATATATGGATTTGTGGATTACGAGTCTTGTTTGGTATATACTGTTGAATCAAGTGCTGGTGCTTTTTCTTCAAGCGGAATGATATATGCGTTGAATTACATCGGGGATTTTCCTTTGGCTGACATTTTTGACCCTTTGTTTATGGTTAAGTTGGATACGCTAATGTATGCCCGCTTAGATGGCCGATGTAAAGATGGTTATGCAATCCCTTATGTTATGTCATTAGATGTTAATGAGTATGGCATAAGAACTATATATACTAATATAACTGATAGATGTCATCTTAATACATTAAGAGGTTATACTTTAGTTGATAATTAATAAGTAATTCCATATCACAACAGTTGTTTGATTCATCCGTTTGCTGGCAAGTGAATTCTGTGTAGTCAGAATATTATTGTTTGGAACGAATAAGAGTAATGGGTTGCTTAGGCACATTGAGCAAAAATAGAAAGATGAGAGAACCGATATTATTGCTACTATTGGTAGTGCTATGCTGCCAGATGTGCGGTAATCCTATTCGCAATTCCGAGGCAAGAGATGATGCCAATGACAAGGACAGTTCCTCGATTGAAATGGTATTCATTTCCGACAGGCTTCAAGACTCATTGATGAACTTTTTGAGGCTGGTTGACACGTCTGATTATTATGTTGTTTCTAAATCTCCAGGAAAATATTGCCGTTACACAAAGTCGGATCATTCTTATAATGTGGTCACATTATGCTGTTTCACAAACGACAATGACACAATTATAAATTTTTATGGAGGAATTGATGGCTTTATAGGTTTTCCGGCAAGCCACAAAATTCACAAGATATTTATCAAAGATATCGCAGTCGGTGCAAAGCGTGTCAATAATATGATGGTTGCGGTCAATTCCTATGGTAGCATAGTTGTTGATTCTGTCTTTGACAGCTTGTTTTTGAGCGGATTGAGCTTGGAACAATATGATTCAATAATTGTGAGATCACCCGACTATAATGGGAATGTTCTTCCGTTTTTTAAGGAATATGTTTATAATGGAGAAAATCTGGAATTGGTATTTTCTAACGAGAAAAAGGTTGAATATTTAGATACGGTAAAAAATCTGCAGGAGGTCTTTCGGTAAATGAAAACGCATACGTAGAATCATTATGACCATAGATGAAAAAGGTAATGTGGTATGGACAAGGGAAAGTGATGACCACCGGCTTTATTATGTGAATAATAATGGAGTTTGGTCGGATGATTATGTCTCGGTCTCTGACCGGAGCATCCTTGACGATCTGACCAAAACAGAGGCCAAGGTGGATGGAGGGGCGAAGGTAAGCAGCCATACCTCAAAGAGCGGAATCAATGACATATTCAAGGTGTTCAAATTCGCGTCTGACAAAACAAAAGTCGAGTGGGCTGTTCATCGTAACGGTGACACATACACCATCGGAACAAAGCATGATTCATCCAACGCGTCTTCGTGGAAGGATAACTTGCTGATAATTAGGGATATTTTTTTATCATTACTAAATAGATTATTTTACAAATTTGTAACGTCGTGTGACCAACGGACTGATTGAAAGCCAATCTGTACTGTGACACACGCCGCATAGCTATGTTAAACTTTAATGAGGGAAAGCCATGAAGCGCAGGAGATTCTTGTCCGGTTCGCCTAATCACGTTTACCAACGATCCTTGAACGGTTCGGTAATATTCTACAGCCTTGAGGATTGTCTGGTTTATTTCACTGTCTTTTGCACCTGTGCAGTCAAGTATGGTGTAAGCGTTCTTGGTCTGTGCGTGATACAGTAGCCGATGAGTGGCAAGCACGTAAGTTCTTAGGATTGGAGTTACCTTCAAAAAAGCGTGATGTCTAATGTGTTTTGTATTAATTCGTTGCGAAACGGTACCCTCCAGATTGTCCCAGTACGAACTTGTAACTCATTGCAAATCAAAGGGTGTAGCTTCATCCTCTGATTTGCAATGAGTTACAGATCCGCGCCATCTGATCATCTTCTCTGTTCCATTGTGGTCACTGAGCTTGTCGAAGTGACCAGACGTGTGCCGACTCCGTGACAGGTGTGAGCACTGTCCTATTCTTCGTTTTGCGTAGTGTATATTGTTCTAAAGGATTGAATGTTTATTCTAATGGATTTTATCTATCTTGGATCAGGAAAAACCTAATTGATTGAAAACATTGAATATTAAACCTTTTACTGTTGTGGTTTTGATAAATTCTAAATAGATTGTTGGATATTGTTTAATAATTATAAATTACTACATTTGCGGCGAGATTGCCGGTGGCACTTCAGCTGGAATGCTGATGTATGTTATTGTGCTTGGTAAGTTAGTGGTTTGTTAGAACACTTATAATTTTATTTGGTTCTTAATTTATGGCGGTAGGATTTATTAATAGCGCAATCGTTGCTCTTTCCAACCGTTTTGATAACTGGGGGGGGGTAACATCTTGAATTATAATAAATTACATTGTACTTCCAACGGCATGGCCGTTTGGTTGTGTGTCCTCATCGGCTGTTTTCTGTCGATTCTGACAGTGGCGGCGGAAGCGCTTCCGTCAGACTCAGGCTTTACATCAATGAGGACTGTCGTCTTATCGAAGTCGTCCTCGGTTCAGGAGGACAGGCACGATACGACTTCATTCTCTGTCTATTACAGGTCAGCTGTATCCAAGATCGAACGTGGATTCCGGAACAACGCCGCCACTTTGAAAGCAGCCACCGAAGGACTCAGGTCCATTGTGTACAACGGTAATCTACGAATATACAAGGTTTACATAATCGGTGCCGCCTCACCTGAAGGCCGGCCGGAACTCAACGCGCGTCTGGCCCGTGACAGGGCTGAAGGAGTGAAAGCATTCCTGAAGAGCGTCGAGCCACGTCTCACGGATGCCGACTTCGTTGTCATCTCGCGTGGAGAGGACTGGGAGGGTGCCACCAAGATCGCCGCGTCCTACGACACCGAGACTGGATCGTCCACGGTCTCGGACATATTCAAGGATTCTCAAAATTCCGAGGCCAAGAAGCTGATGATGAAGCGTCTGCAAGGTGGAAACGTCTGGCGCAGGCTGATCTCGGACTACTATCCGTCCCTGCGACGCACGGATATTCATGTGCTTTACAGCACTGTCCGTCCGATCGGGCCGGTTGAGTGTGAATTGCCGGAAGTGACCCTTGAGGTGCCGTATTCAGTGAACATCGCCTCTCCGACGGTGTTGCCGGAGGTTGAGTTCCCTGAGCCTGAGCCGCCGAAGGAGAGATTCTACACCGTCTCCGTCAAGACCAACCTCCTCTATGATGCCGTGACCGCACTCAACGCCGAGGTCGAGTTCCCTGTCGGGAAGAACTTCTCGGTGATGGTCGAGGATGTGTTTCCGTGGTGGAACTGGGGGCCGAACGGCAAGAAATATTGCTTCCAGATCTGGTCAATGGGTATCGAGCCGCGCTGGTGGTTCGCGCGCGATGACAGGAGGGACTATCTTACAGGGCATTTCGCCGGCGTTTACGGCATGTCCGGGAAATACGACCTCCAGTGGGACACGAAGCTCTGCTACCAAGGAGAGTTCTGGTCTGCCGGATTGACCTATGGCTACGCCTTGCCGGTCAGCAGGTGGATGAACATGGAGTTCTCGGTCTCCGCCGGCTTCCTTCGCACGGACTACCGCCACTACCAGCCGGATCCGGGCTACGAGCACCTGTTCCGGGACAAGTACAACGTTGGAACCGTCTCCTGGTTCGGCCCGACGAAACTCAAGGTTTCATTGGTGATACCGATCGGGAAGGATTCACACAAAGTAAACAAAAACTAATCAGAAACAAGTAAAAAGAACAAATCATCAACATGATGTCTGACACCAATATAAAGTATAGTTCCGCTGTGTTCTTCTGCCGTGGACTGTCCGTTCTCCTACTGCTTTTTGCAATAGTCGCAGGCGGATGCCGGAGACGTCCCCTTGAGGATCCTGACAACCTTACTGCAGTCAGGGTCAGGGTGAATGTGGCCGGAATCCACAATGTCACGTCAGACATCTACAATGACAAGATCCCGGTCCAGAAGATAGAGCCGAGTGTCATGCACGTGCTGTTCTTTGGAGAGAACGAGGATGTTATTGCCGCAGAGGACTTTATCACAGATGTGAGCTTTGACGAGAACGGAAACCGCATTGTGAGCGGAGAAGTCATGCTTGCACCGGGCAGTTACAGGATGCTCATCTACGATTTCGGCACTGAAGAGACTTTGATAAGGAACTACTACAGTTGGGACAAGGCAGAGGCATACACAGATCCTGCACCGTCAGCCGTTCTGAACAAGTACTCTACCAAAGGGAAAGACGCTCCGAACATTCTCATGCAGCCGGAGCATCTTGTGGTGGCCAGGAACGTGTGTGAGACTGTGCCCTATCACAACGGAATCTACACGATCTATGCGGATGCCTCATCGGTAGTTGAGAGCTGGTATATTCAAGTCAAGGTGGATGGGCTTGAATATGTCACTTCGGCGCAGGCTGTTCTCTCAGGCATGGTCCGCGCAAACCTTATTGCCACCGACACTAGGATGAACGATCCGGAAGCTTCCGTATGGTTCAATCTCCAGAAAAGTGATGACAAAGGCAAGAATGTGATCTGTGCGGTGTTCAACACATTCGGACGCATCCCGGAGTCGGACAACAACTTCGAGGTGACTTTCGACCTTGCGGTCAAGGGCGGCACGAGTGTCCGCAAGACCTTTGACATTTCGAACCTGTTTCTCACAGAGAATGCTGTCAAGCACCATTGGCTTCTTTTGGAGGACACTATCAAGGTCGAGCCACCGAAGGACTCAGGTGGTGCCTTTGAACCTAAGGTCGATGACTGGGAAGATGAACAGAAAGATATAGTGATTTAGTACTTACCATAGCTCATGATGACAGGAGCGTAATTATTTATTAATTTATTGTAAAAGATTTTTTTAGTTTAACTTTTAATTTATGTTTATCATGAAAAAAGAAATGTTTGTATTGGCAGTTCTCGCGACTCTCGCGGCCTGCTCAAAGACAGAGGTGACGCCGGTCGCCTCAAACGTGAACAGCGAGATCACGTTCAATGTCGCTCCTCGCACCAAGGCTCTTAGCCAGACTCAGACTGATTTTGATCACAATAATGTCTTTGTCTCCTATGCCTATTATCTTGGACATGGCAAGACTTGGGCTGCCAACAACTCCGAGGCTCAGATGTACATCGACGGTTCTACAATTTCATACAATGGCAACTTGTGGAAGAATGAGACAACATCTTACTATTGGCCGAAGGATGGTGGTTCTTTGACATTCTTCGCGTATTCGTACAACAAGAAAGATATGACGGTAGGTGATAATTCCGGTTTTGCTTGTGTATGGGCAGTAGGCGAAGACGGACAGTATCAGGGTGGAATCAATGGCCATTTTGATGTGGCCACGAACAAGAATGTTGATTTTCTTGTTGCTGACATCGCTGCTGATAAGACAGAAAATAAGAATAGCTATGCTCACACCGGAGTTCCGACTCTTTTCCGTCACAAGCTTTCTATGGTCAATGTCGCCGCTAATCTTGCTGAGGATTATGCTAACAAGAAGTTCATCTTGAACTCTGTGAAATTCACTAATCTTTATCATTATGCAACCTATAGCCAGATTCCAGAGAAGATGACCCCGGGTGGAAACGATTTTTTGTCTGATCAGGTTTATGCGGAGAATGTTGGCTTCGAGGTTAAGAGCGGAGGGTTGATTGCAGTCCCGGCTGAGATCAAAGGAGGAGCTAGAGTTGAGGATGGTCAGTACATCTACATTCCTCAGGAATTTAATGATAACAGCTATATTGTAATTACATATACTGTGGAAACCGTTGTTGGTAACAATGTCGTTAAGGAAGAGTGCACAAAGACAGTTAAGGTAAAGGATGTCTTCCCTAAGTGGGAGATGGGACACAGGTACACTTTTAACCTTACCTTCTCTCTGAACGAGATTCACTGGGATCCGGCTGTTGAGAACTGGATCGATGACGAGGCTGGTAACATTACCATCGACAGATAATAAGAATCGCGGGCATTCCCGCGCCATAAGCCTGCCGGGAGGTGATACTCCCGACAGGTTCTAATTGATAATAACATAGATGAAAGGAACAGGCCTCGCATTTTTTTCTTACGGCCTGGATGGCCGGCGTCCTTGCGGTTTCCTGCGCAAAGAACGACCTGATGTCCGGGCTGGATGATCATAATGCCGAGGAGATCTGTTTCAGCATGGCTTCGGTAATGCTGTGTGGCTGACCCCCATATCCCGAGGGAGGGTCAGCCACAGTGATAGCGGATTGAATACCGCTGGTGGCGTTATATCGTGTCCGTGGTTTGTAAATGATTGGCATCCTTTGCGGATAATGCCCTTTAGTGATGTTGAGAAAATAAGTTGCATCAATCGATAAAATTGAATACATAGAATCACCCTGAACATCAATATATTGCAAATTTAAAGTGATGCAGGTTATTTTTTGAAGGTTACTTGAAATGCTCTTTGGGGTGAAAAAATCTTCAAACAAACAATTCAAGAGTCCACTTGAAAAAGTGCCATTCGCCACTTTTTACCCCCGTTGGAAGTACCTGTGTGGCACATATTTTTCAAAAAAAAGACTTTTTCAAGTGGACTCCTAAATAAAACCTTAATGGAAAACAGACATTCATAGGAATCATGAATATGTCCGCACACTTAGGAGAGGGCAGCACCCATAGAACACGCGCACAGTTCATCGCTATCGTCTTGTAATTGGCAGGAACGGCCATAGTCACCCGAAGGCCATGCAGCCAAGATGCTTGTTCCACATTACAGGTTTCTTCATTGCGTAAGGAGCAGCGAACAGCGCCACAGACACCTACATAGCCGATAACCGTTCCCGACAATTGCAACAGTCCAACACTCAAATCTCGAATATCAGCCAATCCCAATATCCGTTCCCATCGTTTTGCAACCTTGACGGTCACAAAACCCATCTTGCCGCCTCGCGCGCTGGCTGCCCATAGGATCTGTTCCCGCTGCCGGTATGTTAATAAAAAGAAAATTAATCGAAGAGGAGTTTTGTAATCCTCATCGGAGGGTCTTCACCATACACGGAAAGGCCGGATAAGATGACTGGGTAAAACCATTCATACTCATCCGGCTTTATTTGCGCTATGGCAGACAGCGCGTCCTGCTATTATTAAACCCGGCGGTTTGAGAAATACGTCATAATAAACAATGAACCCACTTGAAAAAGTGCCATTTGCCACTTTTTACCCCTTACAGAAGTATCTGCGAGGCACATGTTTTTTTCAAAAACGACTTTTTCAAGTGGACTCAACAATGGTAAAGAAGATAGATTTAAGCAGAGACAAGATTGATTTCGGCACAGAAAAGATCGTAGGATTGTTCCTAAATTTGAATTCATAAATATTACAAAACTTTTGGCGGTTACGATTTGTTTTTCTATCTTCGCAAGCTTTTTTTTAATGTAAACAGTTAGTAGTGAAATGAAAGAATTAAATTATGAGTCTCCGATGTTGGAGATTATCTGCATGGAAGCGCAGCATTGTTTTGCCACCTCGTATGTGACAACAAACCCGGCTCATGGTCTTGATGATTTGGAAGCAGCAGATGCGGATTGGAATTAATTGTCGCCGAAGCATGAAAAGGTTATTTTTAGCATGTGGAGTATTCGTGGGTCTGGTGAGTCTTACGAACTGTACGAAAAATGAGGTGCTTACACCTGGTACGGAAAGCGTGGGGTTCACCGCCTGCATCGACGATGTTGACACGAAAACCGCGCTCGACGGATTGAAAGTGAATTGGACGAAGGGAGACGAGATAGGCATTCAAGTCTCTCGAAAACACACCGAGAATGCATCTTCCCCTAAGGCGTCGTATCCGAGTACTTACGGAGTGTACAGATTGGCCGATGACGCTGCAAATACTAAGAAAGGAAAGTTTACTTATAGTACTGGCAAGGAGACCATTACGGGCAATGAGGAGTTCTTCGCCTTCTATCCGTCAGGGTATTGTAAGCCTAATGCCGAGAACGGCTATTTCTATGTGGATTTTCCGACTACCCAGTATTACGAAGATGTAATGGGGGAGAAACTCCCGCTTCCTATGTATGGCGTAGGTAAGGATAGAAATGTCGATTTTAAATACGCGGGAGCAGTGATAAAACTCCAGGTTTGGGCCGAGGAAGGGCTTGAGGCGCACTCTTGCGTAATCAGTGCTGATGGACTATCGAAGAAGGGATTCACTTTTTATAAAGACGGGATGTGGCAGTCGCTACAGAATGCCTATACTGTAGATAACCTCAGGATGGAAATGCGCAATCCTTTGACAATCAGTAAAGATGCGAATAATCCTACTAAGATATTGATAGTTATTCCGCTTACGGGGAATAAGACGCTAAACAATCTTAAGTTCTCCATCAATTGCACAGGTGGAGGCGCCGAGCTGAAGAAGAAGAGCGGACTCTTGGTTAAGCCTGGAACTATGGTCACTTTTCCTGTAACTAAACTGAATTTCGAAACTACCAGAATGAATGTAGATGAATTTGAGGGAGAGTTGGATGTGGAATGGCTAAAGACGGCGAAGAACTCGGTTAAGGTGACTATGCCTTCTGGTGCTCATCTTAAGGAAGAAGATTTTCAGCAGATTATGGTGGCTACCAAAGACCTTAGCCTTGAACCTAACCATCAAATTACCCTGGACTTGAGTGAGACCACCGCTTGGTCGAATACGATAAAGGGACTTAATAATGAGCCTAAAGAATATGTAGGTTTTTGCGGAGGAAGCAATCGCGAAAATGGCATCAAGAATGTCTCTGAATTCCGCCTTCCGCAGGGTATAACTCAGATCATGAACCGCGCGTTTGCATACAGTGACTACACTAAGATAGTCGTGCCGGCTTCCCTTAAGCAGATAGCAGGTAGCCCGTCGAATGGCTGTGATAAGATGGTCTGGGAAGTGGCTAAGGATAACAAGTCTTTCAAGAACGACGATAAGGGCGCTCTTTACGACTTCGCTATGACTACCCTTATGGTGCTTAACGGCGGAAGCGGCAGCGCCTACACTATACACGATGGTACTACTACCATTAGGGAATGGGCTCTATACGAGAACTCAGTCATCGAGTCGCTCACCATTCCTGCCAGTGTAACGACGCTTTCTGCCGACTGCATCTCCGGTACGTCTAAGCTTACCACGATTACCTGTCTGGGCACGACTCCTGCTGCGATTAAAGCAAACACAGGAGCGAATAGGGTCGGCCCTAAAGACAAGGTGAAGACCCTTTACGTACCTAGGGGCTGCGTAGATGCCTACAAGACCGCTTGGAAAGTCCTTCTGGACGAAGGAAACTGGGAGGTGAAGGAAATTGTCAAATGAAGGAAACCGCGTATAAGCAATAGCATTCCAACGGCAAAAGTCTAAAGTAAGAAGCTGTTTTGAATTGTTAGAAATGTTCTTTGAGGTGAAAAAACTTCAGACAAACAATTCAAAACAGCTTCTTAGTATTACCTCCGTGAGCATCAGCTTTTACACTCCTGGCGATACTGTTTAAACAAACACGATGCAGACGGGTTTGTCAAGGGCGATGGTGCGCCCGGTGTCAGAAAGAAGACCCGTCCTGAAGCGCTTCTCAAGCCGCTTGAGGCCCCTCTCGAGATCCTCGGCGAGCCCCATATCCCGAAGGAGCAGCTTGCGTCTTCGGGTGAGTTTCACCCGGTCCGCCTCGATGCCCTTTCTCAATCCCGTGTTGAAGTCCTTTTTCATGCCGCAAAAGTAAGGAAAGGTTTGATATATGCAAATATAATACATTGAGCGACAGCGTGTTAAATGTGGTTTTACGGGCTTTCTGGCAGGGTCGGCGCCCCTTCGCGTGGAGGACCGAATGAAAGATTTTGAGTGCCTCTACATAACCCGCAGAAGGCTGCAGACGACAGATTTTTGGCGGTCGGGAACACGACCTTGCGGCATGAAGATGATTTTTGAAAAAAGTCTCAGCGGGGTGGTGAAAGCCTCGCGTCATCCTCGGTTTATGGTCAGGACAGGGGCACCTGAGTAGTTACATTATTTGTATATTTATCAGAAAAATTTTGTATATTTAGCAGAGTATCTATTATTAGTTGATTATTAATGTTATACGCTCTAAACGGTAGAAAAGTGACCGTATGGATTCTGATTAGATACGAAAAGGTGAAGATTTAACGTATTTAACTTTCAATCACATCAGGAATCACGAAATAAGGGTTGGGAGGAGCGTTTTAAACCGACCCCATAATGTGGTGAATAGAAGTTATATGACGAATTTATGAAGGGGTACGGTTGAAACGACTACCTTAAAGAATATGATTGCCAATCATCCCTTTTTATTCTATAAGAACCAATAGAAATGTAGCCTATCATACTGTTTTATCACATTTTTATACTTCTTAAACGCAGTTTTTCCATTGGTTATGCTGTATTTCGAAATAAAAAAGTTATCTTTACGGTGTAAAATGTGATACTAATATCAAAAATAGTACTCTAATATGATATTTGAACGTAAGAAATATTTGGATGAACTTATCGCAGGACGTGGGAATGGACTTGTGAAGATTATAACAGGTGTTAGACGATGTGGAAAGTCTTTCCTGCTGTTTGACATCTGGCATAACTGGCTGTTGGAACATGGGGTGACTGATAGTCACATCATTGAGATACAACTTGATGATTTCCGAAACAGGCGGTTGAGGAAGCCTGATACCTTGCTCGACTATATAGATTCAAAGGTTGTGGATGATGGCAAACCTTATTATATAGTCTTGGACGAGGTACAGTTGGTAGAAGAATTTGTGGAGGTTATTCTTAGCTTGACACACATGAGGAATGTAGATGTGTATGTGTCGGGCTCAAACTCTCGCTTCCTATCAAGTGATGTTGTGACTGAGTTCCGAGGTAGAGGGGACGAGATACGCATATGGCCTCTCACCTTTGACGAATACTTATCAGGTATTGGTGGCGATATACGCAAAGCATGGTTAGATTACTATACTTTTGGAGGACTGCCACAGGTGGCTTTGCTTGAAACGGAAGAAAAGAAAACAGACTATTTGCGTGGTCTGTATGAAACTACCTATCTGCGTGACGTAATTGAGCGCAACCATCTGCGTAATACTGAAGGAATGAAGGAATTGGTGCGTGTAATAGCCTCGGGCATTGGTTCGTCAACCAATCCAACGAGAATAGCCAATACCTTTCAATCTTCACAAGGGGTAACCATAAAAAGAGACACTATAAAACAATACATTGACTATCTGAAAGACTCTTTCTTGATAGAAGAAGCTTTGCGCTATGATGTGAAAGGAAGAAAATATATTGGTACCGAGACGAAATACTACTTCGCAGACATCGGCATACGTGCTGCCATTCTCAACTATCGCCAACAAGAGGAAACGCACATTATGGAAAACATTATCTATAATGAGCTTCGCAGTCGAGGATATAATGTGGACGTAGGATTGGTTGAACTTGGTGGCAAGGATGAGAACGGTAAGTTTGTCAGAAAACAGTTGGAGGTAGACTTTGTGGTGAACCGCCCTCCATACAGAGTGTATATCCAGTCAGCCTTTCACATGCCTACGCCAGAAAAGGAGCAGCAAGAGCGACGTCCTTTATTGTCAATCAATGACCACTTCCGTAAGATTGTCATTGTAGGTGATGATATCCACCGCAAGGAAGACGAACTCGGAGTATTGACTGTCGGACTCTTGGATTTCTTGACAGACAAGAAAATACTTGAACAGGGTTAAACGCAATCGGATAAAAACAGATTCTTTTAAGGACGAAGAACTTATACTTCATATAATAATACGCAAAAAGCATTGGGGGCAGCGTGCACTTCCGATGCTTTTTGCGTTTATATAGTTACTTGTTTATTGCCATGTCAGCCATGAGCCAGTCGCTATCAGGGCGAGTGATGAGTCGAGCGTTGTTGTATGCCATCTGCAACGTGTAGATAGTACGACCTTCATAGTTGTTTACTCCCTCTTCGGGCTTGTAAACATGATTACAAACCAATGCCACATCAATTCTTTTCTTGTCCTCGAGTGCCAATGGTAGGAGTAATTGTAGTTTTTTTGCGGTAGGATAGTAAACTGGAATAGCAGTCTTGTAGTTCCATGCTACACGTGCCAGAGCCACAGTTACAGCATTGCGAAAACGAGTAGTAACAAACTGTTTCCAATCATCGTCAGCATATATGGCATCAGCCATGCTGCGATAGTACTCTTCGCGCTTCTGCTTAGGCAGTGCTGAAGGATCATCTACAAATGGGAAACTGTCTGCATATCCTTTCTTGATGAAACCTATGGGCAGTCGTGATATGTTATCTTTCAAAAAATGCTCCCAGTCTAGAGTCGGTTCTGTAGCTCGAGTATCGTAAAGAAGTTCGCGAGGATCATTGAAGTACGATGCTCGCTCTGGGCGATAAGGAAAGCTAGACATAATCTTCTGCTGAGAAGAGTTGGCTGTATTGAAGCCCATAAATACCCAAGGCTGTTTGATTGTGGGTGTACGACCATCGTTGCGCATGAAATAGGCATAGATGGGATCATAGGTATTGTCTACAAGTCCAGTATTCCAAACTGCATACAGCTGATTTTCGAGAATTTTGAGTCGTGGTTGTCTGTTATTCTTAGCAGCCGCCTCTTTCTCCAATTTGTCTTCATATTGAAGACGCTGAAAGGTAAACGAGAGATAATTCTTCAAGATAGGTCGATTTTGTTTGTCTGCATCGTCATAATACCATCGTTCCTCAAGGGCAAGGTTTACTGCCAGAGAGTTGACTGCAGCATCCCATCCCCTCAATCCTGGCATATCCTTAGGTCGTGGAAAGTATGAAAGGCTATTTTGCATAACGTTTGTGCATGTTTCTGGTAAATTCGCATTAAATTTATGCAAATATTGATAAAAGTTGCACTAATTTCGTGCAATAGTCCTATATTTGTCATAGGACAAGTTATGCGATGGAACAACTTTACGAATATTTCACAAGAAAGTTGAAGGAGACTTCAACTGATTTTCTCCGCTATAAGTATCCCTTCATCAAATGGGACGTGAAAGCGTTCGGCCTTGTGGGGCCACGTGGTGTGGGAAAATCCACAATGTTGCTGCAACATATAAAACTGCATCATAGCGTAGATGACACGTTGTACGTTTCGGCGGACCATTTGTACTTTTCGGAGCATAAGCTTGTGGATCTGGCCGACAGGTTTGTGAAAATGGGCGGACGACACCTGTTTATTGACGAGATTCACAAATATGAAGGGTGGTCACGTGAACTGAAGCAAATTATTGATAGCTACAGCGATCTTCAGGTTGTGATCTCTGGTTCGTCAATCCTTGACATCTATAAAGGAATGTCTGATTTGAGCAGACGCGTTCCGATCTATAATATGCAGGGGTTGTCGTTCCGGGAATATCTTAAACTTTTCCACGATATTGACACACCGATATATTCAATGGATGAGGTGCTCAGGAACAAGGCGGAGATCCCAGGAGTCGCGCATCCGCTGCCGTTGTTCCGGAGTTATCTTCATAATGGGTATTATCCTTTCGGGAGAGATCCGGAGTTTGATCTTGAGATGCTTCAGGTCATAAACCAGACTATGGAAGTGGATATCCCTCAATACCTTCAAACTAATGTTTCCATCGGCAGGAAACTCAAGTCCTTGCTGATGGTGGTGGCTCGGAGCGTTCCGTTCAAACCGGTGATGACCAGACTTGCTGAGGTGACAGGTATAAGCCGTAACGATGTCTCGGATTATCTCATATACATAGAGCAGGCCGGAATGATTTCACAGTTGAGGGACAGGACAGGAGGGATAAGAGGACTTGGAAAAGTCGAGAAACTATACCTTGACAACCCGAACCTTATATACGTTCTGGAACCGGACAAAGCCGATGTCGGCAACATACGAGAGACGTTCTTTATGAATCAGACCAGGGTCACAAACGACGTGATCAGTTCCAAAATCTCTGATTTCGAGATAGATGGCCGTACCTTCGAGATTGGTGGAAAGAATAAGGGCAACAAACAGATAGAGAATGCCGGCAAGGGGTATGTCGTGAAGGATGACATAGAGACCGGCTATGCCAATGTCATCCCTATCTGGGCTTTCGGTCTTCTATATTGACCCACTGTTGCGGAATGGGAAAATTATCCATAAATTGTGATGTTGATTTAGATTTATGAATATGAAAAAGTGTTTGATCGCTCTGGTTTTACTAATGTCTGTGGCTGCCTCGGCCAAGGATTTCAATGATGTTCCTTCCGCTTGGAAATGGGTGGGAAAGAACGAGGTTGCGTTGACTTACGATTACTCTTTCACGGGGGCTAAAGACTTCTCTGTCAATGCTGTGACCGGAAAGATTACGGATGGGATAAACTATCCTGCGAAGTTCACGGATTTCCCGTTCAGGCCGGACGGGGCTGTCAACCTGACATATTCACCGGACTCCACGAAGATGGCGTTCACCAGGGACAACAACCTTTGGGTGGTGGACATCGCGACGAAAGGGGAGACCCAGCTGACGTTCGACGGGTCGGACGTGATTCTGAACGGCTACTCTTCTTGGGTGTATTACGAGGAGATTCTGGGCAGACCTACCCATTATTGCGCGTTCTGGTGGTCGCCGGACTCCAAGAAGATCGGGTTCTATCGCTTTGACAATTCGGAGGTTCCTGTATTTCCGATATATTCACCGTTCGCTGAGGACGCTGACCGTTCGGGGATGGGGCTGGCATATTCACAGAACGCCGGGGCGGCGGTGGCTTTGCCGAACGTGTCCCCGACTGGAGGCTCGGTTCGTATGACACGTTATCCGAAGTGCGGTGACAACAACCCTAAGGTGCGGATCGGGATTGTGAATATTCAGAGTGGCGAAACAGCTTGGGCGGACTTTGACGAGAATGACGACCAGTATTTCGGAACGCCGTTCTGGGGAGCCGACAGCGAGGCCTTTTATATTCAGAGAGAACCGAGGACGCAGAACACGCTCGACCTTTTCGCAGTGTCGCCGGTGGACGGTTCGAAGAAGCACATCTACCACGAGACCTATAAGACGTGGCTGGACTGGATTGACGGGATGCTGTTCGGACGGGATGGAATATATATGGTTCGTTCGTTTGAAACTGATTGGCAGCAAATATATTACCTCTCTTATGACGGCTCTGTCCTGAAAAGGTTGACTGATGGGGAGAACTGGCGGATGTCGCTTGTGGACGTTAAGGAAGGCAAGGCGGTCAAAGGGTTTGACGGCAGTTCTTCGGAGGTGCTTTTCGTCGCCGAGCGTGACTCCCGTGTGCGTAGCGGGCTATATTCAGTATGCAAAGGAGTTATTAGGAATATTTCGGATCCTTCGATGAATGTCGCTTCCGTCAAGGTTTCTCCGGATCAGAGGTATGCCGTTGCTTTGGCCAGCAATTCCAGGACACCATCGCAGGTCTGGATCTATGATTTGAGGAAAGTCGCGAAGTCATTCAAGGTGGCGGATATGGCCGGAGAGAATTTCGACGCTTCGGATTACGCTTTGCCTGAGCATATTACGATGACGACCAAGGACGGGCTTGTGCTTCCGGCGATGATTGTCTATCCTAAGGATTTTGACGCTACCAAGAAATATCCGGTTCACGTGGACATCTACGGTGGCCCGGACTCTCCTCAGGTGAATGACCGGTTCCGCAGTCCGCTTTATTATCAGTGGTACGCCGAGAACGGGATCATTGAGGTCGTGGCGGACTGTCGCGCCTCTGGGCACAATGGCCGCAAAGGACTGGATCAGATTTATCGGCGTTTGGACGGGCGTGAGGTGCTGGATTTCGTGGAGTGGGCTGAATATCTCAAGTCACTTCCTTACGTGCAGGGTGACAAGATCGGAGTCGAGGGCTTCTCTTTCGGTGGCACGATGACGGCCCTTCTGGTGATGAACCATCCGGATGCTTTCCATTACGGAATCGCCGGCGGAGGAGTCTATGACTGGGCGCTTTACGACACTCACTACACGGAAAGGTTTATGGACACTCCGGCCAATAACCCGGAGGGGTACGCTTCGACCAAGGTTGTCGCCAGCGCGGCCAACTATCCTGTCACGGAGAAGAACTACGACGGGTCGGTGATGCTCAAACTCACGCACGGGACGGGGGACGATAACGTGCATTTCCAGAACACGTTGCTATTGGTGGATGCTCTTCAGAAGGCTGGCAAGAAGTTTGAATTGATGATCTATCCGGATGGGATGCACGGGTACCGTGGCTATCAGGGGAAACATTTTTCTGAGGCCAACAGGGCGTTCTGGCTCAAGTACTTGAAAGAGGAGTAGGGACGTTGGGGCACTGAGCCTGTCGAAGTGACATCCCGAACGAAGTAATACCCATAATATGAAGAGAAATATTCAAAGAATAGCATTATCCATCGCCTTGGCGGCGGCCGCATTTCCCTTCTGCGCCGCCCAGGAGGTGACCCGCAGCGCCCAAATCCCAGGCCTAAGGCCCTACAAAGTGGATTTGGAATATATGCCCCGCGCCGAGAAAGACTCAGTGCGTATGGTCGCTGAACTTTGGAAAGGCTATGTCGAGTCGTTCACTTCCTCTTCGGTGGACGAGGCCCGCCGGCGTTCCTTCTGGGTGGACGGCTCACCCGACTACCTTCAGGAATTCGATGACGGAAACCTGCTATACTCATCTTTTCGTGAGAACAGGATTCTTGACATCCGGAAACTCGGCGGAGGCACCTACGAATTGATCGCGGCCACGTTCAGCAAACTTCCGGGCGAGGAATATGACAAGTGGGTGGAAGCTGTCCTCCGCGTCTGTGTCAAGGCTGTGGCATCAGGCAATGGTGGTAAAAACAATCCTTTCCGGCTGTGTAACTGGCTAGACGCGGAATTCCCGTCTTTGACGAAAACCATATTCAAGGGCATTGAATATTATTGCGTTCCAGGTTGCGGAGTGCCTAAAAAGGCCGCCTCCGGATTGGCTACATTTGTCACAAGGTTCATCAATGAATATGCTCCTGAGTTTCAAGGCCCTTTGCGTTATGTGGTGGCTCCGTCTGTGGATCAGTGCGAGCGTCTGTCAGGAATCTTGTTCAACGCATATTCCAATCCTTTGATGAGTTCCGCATCTGGAAAAAACTCTGACAGAGCGTTCTATGGCCGGACTTTTGGTTCGGACATCGTCCTCTCGAACTATTGGGATGACAGGCACGATGTGGCCCTTCTGCTCATCAAATCCTCTTGGCCAAAGGCCCTGCTGATGGTTCAGGAAGGCGTCGCCGCTTATTATGGCGGTTATATGGACCTTTCATATTCAGACATCAAGGCCTCGCTCCGCCGTTATCTTGCATCCAAGAAGGACCTGGACCTTTCAAATGATGACAATTTCTATGACCTTTCGATTCCGGTCTCTGGAGAGGACGGTGTGACTGCCGCGGTTGTTCCTTTGGAAGGTATTATTGGTGCGGCTATTGTGGAATATACCATTGTCCAGCAAGGCCGTTCCAAGGTCAAGAATCTCCTTGGATGCCAAAACTATTCCGACATATTCAAAGTCCTTGGCATCCCTTCCGCCGACATCAACGACTTCATCCGCGGGATACTTTAGTTCTAACAGGCTCAGTGACCGGACGGCTCCGTGACAATCAGGTAGTTGTCTTCGTTATAGGGTGTTTCGATACGGACTCCGAAGATGTGCGCGTCATCGCCTGACTTGACTTTCAGGCGGGTGCGGAGTTCATCGCTGGACATCGGGATGTTCTTAGCGGAAACTTCTGAATGCGGGTAGCGCTTTCCGACATCCTTCATCGAAGACTTGTTGAGAGGAAGGATCTCCTTTACATAAAAGACTTTGCCGAAATCTTTAAGCGGTGCCGTACGTTGCTCTGATTCGCTGTCGGACAGCGGCTCACTGATTGTGTAAAGATGCGTGAACCGAGCCAGCTTGACAAGCCCGAACCTTTCGCAGATGGCGTTGGACACCCCCGCCTTTGTCAGCGATTTTCCCGGCTCGAAGATAATCCTTGCGAAGGTCGAATCCGGATAACCGGCTTTAGCCTTGGTGATTTCCTCTGGCTTGAATGTCAGCGTCTTGCCATCTTCCCGGCAGGTCAATGAATATCCTTCATTCCATTCCCCGTCCAACAGAATCAGCAGCTCCTTGCATTCTCCGCCGCTGGCCACCACGTGAACCTCACGCACCCACTGCCCGTTCCACCCTTTCCCGGAAGCCTTTTCAAGATATTCCTCATAAGTCCTGTCCAGCCTCTCAACAGCCATCGTGATGTCAGCCATAGGGGAGAGTTTAAGGAGTACGAACCTGCTGATTCCGAACAGCTCCGGCAGAATCTTCAGCACATCAGGCGAGCAATCTTCCAACAGAAACACCTTCTTCCCGGCGGAGTCCCTTCTCGCGGGATCAAGGAATATGACATCCGGTCTGAAGTCTCCGAAGATGTCCTTGAGCGAGTCTGATGTCGCCTCCGAATTTCTTATGAATATATTCGTGACTCCCAGTGCCTTGAAATTGTGTCTTGCTGCCGCAGCAAGCGCCGGATTCATCTCATTGTAAAGCACTTCCTCCGCCACTTCGCTGAACGCCCACGAGTCCACTCCCAGTCCTCCCGTCAGGTCGGCGATTCTGCCGGTCTTTCTGGTTCCGATGGTCACTTCGGCAGGCTCAGTGACCATTTTATTTTCGGTCGCTGAGCCTGTGGTTCGACAAGGGTCACCAACCATCGAAGCGACTGTCCCAACATATTCATTAAAGATTCTTTGAACAATCGAAGCCTTGTACCGCGCCGTGTCCGATGAGCTGCACTGCTCCGCGCAAAGCGATGAAGGATAGACCAGCCCCGTGCGCGCCACCCATTCCGGCAGTTTCTTCCGCAGCCTCCTGCGCCCTTCAATTGTATTGACAGCCAATGATTTCGCATCCAACTCCGCCAGCTCCGCATCCTCAGGCACAGGCCACTCCTTGCACGCCATCACCAGCCGCACCGTGTCCGCGTTCCCGTTCTCAACTATGAATTTCTCGAAACTGTCCATATCTGACGCAAAAATAGACAAATATTGCCAAATAATTTGAGTAAATATTCTTATGGATTTTCCAAGTGGTTTGGAAAGAAGTTGTATTGTAAGT
>ERZ773116.1424-NODE-1424-length-22322-cov-23.002335_pt1 | contig 22322 bp, 28 predicted proteins | sample MGYA00580563_ERZ773116 | MGnify/ENA primary metagenome ERZ773116 (study PRJEB29015, sample SAMEA2737864) | human gut metagenome | biome: human gut; feature: human-associated habitat; material: faeces | place: China | collected 2012 ... | reverse complement strand
ACAAACCATATTAGCATTAGCAATATATACAATATGGATAACACTATTATATATAAGAATATTTGATAAAACACTAAAAAAATATGTATTATTAATAGGTGTGCTATTAGGATTTTGGATGTTAGTAAGAATACTTAAAACATATACAACAGGGTTTGGAACAGAAATGCTGTGGTATTTGTATTACATACCACTTTTGCTGATTCCAACATTTTATTATAATTGCAGTAGTTATTTAATAAACAGTAAGAATAAAAAAAGAAGAATTGCCACAATAATTATATCAACAATACTATTCTTATTAGTAATTACAAATAGCATACATAATATTGTGTTCAAAATAAAAAGCAATATAAATGATTATAATCATAATATTGGGTATTTTATAATAGTTGCTTGGATTCTATGTTTAATAGTAGTAGCAATAATAAATCTAATAAAATCAAGCAAAAATAAAGGGTACAAAAACATAATCTCAATATCAATAATTATTTTAATTGGTGTAGTATATACAATTTTATATATAAAAAATGTTCCAGTAATAAGAAAAACGAATATGTCAGTAATAATAGGAACATTATTTTGTGTGGGATTAGAAATGATGCTTGACTTTAATTTGATACCAAATAATTTCAGATATAAGAAGATATTTAAAAATTCAAATTTGCCATTAGAAATCATATCACAAGATGGAAAAACTAGAATTGCAACAAATCATTCCATAAATCTAAAAGAAAATATAATAAATGATATAAAAGATAATAAAGTAAAAAATACATATAAAGATAACAATATTGTAAAAAATGTTAAGGCTATAAGTGGTGGCTATTCAATAGAAGAAAAAGATTATAGCAAGATAAATGAATATGAAGAAAAATTGAAATTAATACAACAAGAGCTTATGGAACAAGAGAAAATTTTACAAAAACAAAGAAGAATAGCAACAGAAATATATGAAACAAAATTAAAAAGCGAAATTATAGAGTTACTAGATGAAAAGATAGAACAGAAAAGAAACTTGATAGATAAACTAATAAAAGAAATGAAGATAACAGACATAGATAAAATGCAAAATATAAAACTACTACTAAATTATTGTAAAAGAATGAGTAGTTTAGTAATATCAAGCTATAACAAAGAAAAATATGATAACAAAAGACTAGAAATAATCATAAATGAAATGTTAATAGAAGCACAAGCACTAGGAATAAATGGAGTTTTGAAAACAAATAATTTTGAGATAAGTAGTGGAGAAACAGCCAATATTTATGAGATCATATTTGAAACAATAATGAAATTTAGAGAAACTAATTTTATTCTATATATACAAGTAAACAATTCATATACAGAAATAAAATATTTATTTGATGGCAAACATAAGAACTTCAAAAAAGAAATAGAAAAATTACAATTAGAAAAATTATTGAAAATTGAGCAAATAATAGATGAAGATGGAACAACTATAAAATTGAAAATTTTAAGAGGAGAAAATTAGTATTATGATAGCAATTATAGGAATACTGTGTCTTTTGTTAGTATGGCAGATTCTAAAAATCATACTAAAAAAAGGAATAATAAATAAAAATATAACAGATTATACACTAGAATATATTGTTTCTATAACAATACTTATAGCATTGTTTATGCAAGAAAGCATATCAAGAAATAGCTTATTTATAATTGCATTGCTAGGCATAATATACGAAATTATTTCAATTATATATATGTATTTTAGATATTACAAAAAAGAAACTATTACAGATTTCTCAATAAAAAAAGTTATAGATGAATGTGAGTTTGGAATTTTAGTATTAAAAGGCAAGAGAGCAAAATTAATAAATAATAAAATGTATGAAATACTAGACAAATTAAACATAAAGAAAGACTATATAACAAATATAATAAAACAAAGTATAAACCAGTTAGATAAAAATTATTGTGTAAAAGTAGAAGATAAATATTATGTATTTGTGATAAATAATAATGAAATAATTACATTTGATATAACAGAAGTATATAAATTACATCAAAAGCTAAATGAGCAAAATAAAAAGTTAAAAGAGAATAATAAAAAAATATTATTAAGTATTGACAATATAGAAGAATTAGAAAAGGAAAAAAATCTACTAAAACTAAAAAATAAATATCATGATATATTAGGACAAAATCTTTCCATACTTCAACAATATTTAAATAAAGAAAATATAACCCAAGAAAATTTTGAAGAAATAAAATTTATGATACAAAAAATGTTCATAGATATTGAAGATACAGATGACACAAATGCAAACCTAGAAAATTTAATAAAAATACACAAGAAAAATGGAACAGACATTATTATAGATGGAAAACTACCACAAAATAAAGAAACTGCAAAAGTGTTCTTTGAAATAATAAGAGAGGCAACCACAAATGCAATAAGACACGCAGGGAGTTCAAAAGTATTTGTGAATATAAAAGAAACACTAGAAGAAACATATATGATAATAACAAATGATGGTAGAAAGCCAAATGAATTTATTACAGAAAATCAGGGAATAAAAGATATGAGAAGAAAAGTAAAAAAACTAGGAGGAATGTTCTATATTTCAACAGTTCCAGAGTTCTCGGTAAATATATCAATAAAAAATAACTGCTAACATTGAAATAGCAGTTATTATTTTACTCATTCGGGGTTTCAAGGTTTGGAACTATTAAACCATTACCCACACAATATATTGCAAGTTTTGCTAAATTATTATAACCAGTTTTTTCATAAATAGATGAAATATGTGATTTTAATGTTCTTACAGATATTCCAAGTTTTTTTACAACTTCATCTCTATCTAATGTTTTACAATACTCAGTTAGAATACTTAATTCAGTATCTGTTAGATCCTTTAAAACATCAGGAATATTGGATTTAGGACTATTAGAAGTTGGATACAAAGAATAGCCATCAATAGTATTTTGGATAGTAGTTATAAGAGAATTACTACTAATATTTTTATAAATAAAGCTATCAACATTATTAGCTTTTGCCTTGTCTATAAATGTTAAATCTGGTACACCTGTCATAAGAATAATTTTCACACTTGGAAAGTTCTCTTTTATTATCTTTGAATATGCTAATCCACTTGAATTGTTTTCAGTACAAATATCCATTAAAATTAAATCAGGTTTAAATTTTTCACATAAAGATACAGAGTCTTTTGCATCTCCACTAGAAGCGATAACATTAAAACCTCTTGTATTTAATGTTTCAGAAATCATTTCTCTTAACATTTTATGGTCATCAATTACAATAATATTATACAAAACAGAAACCTCCTAACTTACTCACATCAAAATATATTGTATTATAAAAAAGCGAAAAAATAAATAACTTTTGGCGTTTTTGCACTTTTAGTGCAAAATTTAATAAAAAATTGCACCAAAAGTACAATAGTAATTTATGCTAAAATATGATATAAGATTATATGGAAAAGTAAAGTTGATGGGTGGTGAATAGATGAGTTAATAAAAAATGAGTAGAAAAGAAAAGCAAAAAAGCAAAAAGACATTATTCATAATAAGAATAATGCAATTAATCTTTTTAATACTTCTTATCTATTCAAGTCTATGCATAATAGTATGGGCTAAAAACAATAAAGAAAACAAAGAAATAATAAGCAACATAGAAAAAAGCGTTGAAATAGATAGCACAAACGATGAGGAACATAAGTATAAAGTGAATTTTGAAAAATTAAAACAAGAAAATTCTGATACAGTTGCTTGGTTGAAAGTAGAAAATACAAACATAGAAATTCCAGTAGTACAAGCTAAAGATAATAGTTATTATCTAACACACAATTTTAATAAAAAGTACAATGTGGCAGGTTGGGTATTTGCAGATTACAAAAATAAATTTGATGAAACTGATAAAAACATTGTAGTTTATGGACACAATATGAGAGATGATAGTATGTTTGGAAGTTTAAAAAATGTTATAAATGAAGAATGGTACGACAATAAAGATAACCAATATATAACTTTTATAACAGAAAATGAATATCAAACATATCAAATATTTTCTATATATCAAACAGAAAAAGAAGATTATTACATACAAACAGAATTTAGTGATGATGAATTTTCAAAATTTATTAACACAATAAAACAAAGAAGTAAAAAAGATTTCAATGTAAATGTATCTAATGAAGATACAATACTAACACTTTCCACCTGTGCAAATAACAACAAATACAGGGTGGTGTTACATAGTGTTAGAGTTAAATAAAATAAATAAAACAGAAAATGTTTTGTTTGAGAAAGGAGAATGGTTTTATGAAAAATAAAACAAAATATTTAGTAGCAATATTATTAATGCTAGTTAGTTTTCTACTAATTGGGGCTACTAATGTAAATGCAGAAACAACTGCAGAAGTTAATAATTATTCAGATTTAGCTGATAAAATGAGTGATAATGTAACTGATGTAGTTAAACTTACTAGTGACATTACATTAGATGAAAATTCTAATACAAGATTCTATATTGAAATGTCTAAAACTTTGGATTTTAATGGTTTTACATTAACTATACCACAACATTATGGGTTAGATATAATTTACCGCAATACTTTGGATTTAAAATTCATTAATTCAAATAGTTCTAAAAGAGCAAAACTTAATCTTTTAACTGCTACTGGCTACACACCAATTAATAACGAAATTAAGAAGGCTGAATCTATTGTTAATTTTGAAATGGATGGTATAGATGTTGAATATATAAAAGATTTTGACAGTTTTTGGCAAACCTCTGGTACTAACAGATTTAATAATGTAGTTTTTAAAAATCTAAAAGTTACTGGATTTTATGAAATGGTAGATACTAGAGCATATAAAACAATAAAATTTTCAAATGTTACTAAAGAAAGCAAAAATGCAAATTCTAAAACATATTTGCTATATAGCAGTACTTTAACTGTTGATGAGGTAATTGACGCTGATTCTATTATAGAGTATCATGATGGAGAAGGTGCTAAAATAGCAAATAGAACAGCAACACTTAATACAATTGATGCTTATTTTGGTCCAATTACAGTTAAGAAAAAAGAAGTTCAAACATTAACGGCTACAACAGAAGCTGAATTAATAAATGCTGTTAATCAAATTAATAATAGCAAAGACACTATTATTAAATTAGGTGGTAATATTAAGTTAACAGCACCTTTAGATTTTTATGTTTTAGGTAATGTTACCTTGGATTTAGCAGGTAATATCCTTGATGTAACAGAAAACCATTTAACATTCTATTATGGTTATAAAGATGTAAATAATTATAATTTTAGAAGTAATCTAACAATTAAAGATAGTGGCTTTGGTAATAGTGGTAAAATAATTGGAGTAGGATTTAATGGTAGAATAAGACTATCTGCTCTAGATATGGCTGAAGAATTAAAAAATTTACCTAAGACTTATGGGCTTAATATTGATGGAGGAACTTATGCCGTTACTGGAACAGGTTCATGGGATGAATATATATTTGATGTATTCACTGATTCAGAGCCTATAGAGCAAAATATTACTTTAAATGTTAATGTTAAAAAAGGTATTTTTGAAGTTGAAGATGTAGATGGTGGAATATTTCATTTCACTTCATCTGATGAAACTAATATGAAAGCAAACTTCAATTTTGAAACACTTATGGTAAAAGGTCGAGGTGTTATACTAGGATTTAATATTTTAGGTAAAAAAAGAATTGAAGAAGTAATACCAAATGATACAAAAGTATATTATACTGAAGCTAATAAAGTAATTGAACTAGAAGATAGAACAACATTGGTTACAGATGTTAGAGCTAGTACAGATAATAGTTATCCACAATATATTAAACTTGCTAAAGAAACAGGTTTAAGTGTAGATAATGTTACATTACCAAATGTTACATTTGGATATACTGATGGACCAGAAGCAACAATTAATATTACTAATATTGGTGCTGCTGAGTTAAAAATTACTAATGTAACAGTATCTGATAATTTTGAAATAAACGTATCTAGTCAACCAATAATAGGTATTGGTGCAACTAATACTGATTTTAAAGTTAAAGCAAAAACTGGTCTTAATGCTGGAAATTATACTGGAACAATTACTGTAACTGATGAAAATGGTAAAACATATACTGCAACAGTTACATTAAAAGTTGAACCAAAACAATTAACAGGATTAGGTATTAGTGGTTTAGATAGTACATGGGTTTATGGCACTACTAAAACTCCAACTGCAACAGGGGTTGATGATTTAGGGGCTGATGGCTATGAAATCATTTATTCTAAGAAAGATAGTTTTGGAAACTATGCAAATATAGGAAATAAATTACCTACATTAGTGGGAGAATATAAGGCAACATTAAGTGTAAAAAATCCAAATTATACAGCAAATGAAGCTAGTGTTAATTTTGAAATTACACCAATTACTACAGAAGTAAAAGTAAAAAGTTATGATGAAACATTTACTTATGATGGAACAGAACATACAAAAAATGCTTATGATGTTTTATGGGCAAATAATGCTAGTCCAATAACTGATAAAAAATTACCTAATGGTGATTTGGTTACTGCTGAAATTACTGGTAAAGTAAAAGATGTTAAAGATACAGCTCTTGAAAATAATACAATAGAAAAAATTACAATAACTAATGCAGAAGGTGTTGATGTAACTAATTGTTACTCTAATAAAGTAAAAGCTGCTGGTAAATTAACAGTAAACCCAATTACAACACCAATAGTTGTAACAGCTGATTCAGATACTAAGGTATATAATGGTACTGAATTAACAAAAAATAATTATACATATACTGATGGTGTATTACTACCAGGTGATATGTTAGAAGCTACAATTACTGGTAGCCAAAAATTTGTAGGTTCTTCAAATAATACTGTAAGCAATGTTAAAGTAATGAGAAATGGTGAAGATATTACTTCTAACTATACAATGGGAACACATGTAAATGGTGTACTTGAAGTAACAAGTGCAGAACAACCTTTAGCAATTGAAGATCAATATGTAAAAGTTAATGGTTCTATATTATTAAGTTATTTAGAACAATCAGTAACTGGAAATGAAGGAAACATTGATTTTACTATTAAATCTGGAACAGCACTTACATATGATGCTACAAATGAAGAATATGTAGCAGGAGCTACTGAAGGTGATGTTGTAATGACTGTTACAGCAGCAAAAATGGATCTTGGTGGCGATAATACTCCTGAATGGAAAGAAACATCAAAAGATTTTATAGTTCATGTTGTAAATAAAACTGATGTAAATATTTCAGGACTTTCTAATAATGAAACATTTACTTATGATGGAAATCCTAAAATGCCAACAGGAACAATTAGTGTTAATGCTGGAACAGTAAATGTTAGTGATTTAGAAGTATTATACGAGGGAACTGGTTCTACAACATATAATAGTGCTACAGCACCAACAAATGCTGGAACTTATACAGTAACATATAAAGTTCCTGATACTAATACAAATTACACTGGAACATTTAGTGTAGCATTCACTATTAAAAAAGCACAACTTGATAAAGTAACTTTAGTTGAAAATACCTTTGAATATACTGGTGATGAAATAGTTTCAGATGGTAGTAATTTTTATTCAACTAAGATGAATATTTCTGGCGATATTACGGCTACTAATGTTGGAAATTATAGCATTACAGTATCCTTAAAAGATAAAGATAATTATGAGTGGAAAGATGGTACAACTACAGATTTAGTTTTAAATTGGTCAATCACTCAAGCAACACCAGAATATACAGTACCAACAGGATTAACTTCTGTAAAAGGTAAAGTATTATCAGATGTAGTATTACCAACAGGATTTACATGGAATGCACCTGCAACAGTGTTAACAGCAGGAACAAACACATATAAAGCAACATTTACTCCAGTTGATACAACAAACTATAAAACAATAACTGATATTGATATTGAAGTTGATGTTAAAAATACATTTGATGTAATAACATCAGTACCTGGTGGAAATGGAACAATTACACCAAGTAAAATAGATGTTATAGAAGGAAGTAAAGTAAAAATAACATTTACACCAAATACAGGATATATGGTAGATAAAGTATTAGTAAATGGAATAGAAAAAACTGCAACTGGAAATGAAATAGAAATAACAGTAGATGAAGAAAAAACAGTAGAAGTAAGCTACAAGAAAATACCATTTACAATAACAGTAGAAGAAGTAACAGGAGCAACAGTAGATCCAGATGGAACTGTAACAGTAAGTTATGGAGACAACAAAGACTTCACAATAACAGCAAATACAGGCTACAAACTAGTAAAAGTATTAGTAAATGATGTAGAAAAAACACTAGATGGCAACACATTAAAATTAAAGAACATTACATCAAATATGAAAATTAAAGTAGTAGTAGAAAAAATTGAATACAAAGTAATAGAAGGTGCAGAACAAACATATACAATAAAAGAAGATACAGAAGCAAGATTTAGAATAGATGCAGATTATAGCCTATTTAATAACAAAGTATATGTAGATAATGTACTTGTAGATAGTTCAAATTATACAAGCAAAAGTGGAAGCACAATAATTGTATTAAATAAAGACTATGTAGATACACTTGCAGTTGGAGAACATACATTAAAAGTAGCATTTGCAGATGGAGGAGAAGCAGAAACAACATTTACAATAGTAAGAAAAGCTGAAAACAACAATAATAACGAAGACAACAACGAAAATAACAATGAAAACAATACTCCATCAAAACCAGAAGATAAAGAAGAAATGAAAGATAATGGTTCAAATCCAAAAACAGGCGACAATATAATGCTTTATGTAGCAATAGCAAGTATGTCAATAATAGGGCTTGGAGCAACAACAATAGTTGCAAAAAAGAAAAAAATGAACTAAAATATTACATAAGAGAGGACTAGAACTTTCTAGTTCTCTTTTTAAAAATAAAGGGAGCGATTATATGGCAGGAAAAAGAACTAAAACTAGAAAGAAAATAAAGCTAAATAAAAAGTTAGTGTGTACTATTGGTGTTCTACTATTGATTATGGCTGTTATATATGCAATTATAATGATATTTAAACCTGTAAATGTAGGGAAAATAAACAAAGAAGGTAAAGCAGAATATATAGAACGAGTTGCAAATGTAACAAAATATCCAGACAAAAAAATTGTAGAATTTAAAAACGACTATGAACTAATAGATAATGGAATAATAACAACTGAGATTTATGAAAAATTTAAAAATAATGATAATATTTATAATCTAACAGTAACAGAATACTTAAGACTAAGAGATATATCATCAAAAGAGAGTTATAATATAAATAAAGCAATACAAACAGGAGTAGTAAAAGAGGACACAATATATGCAGATTATTTTGCAAAAACTTGTGGATTTAAAAATAAAAAAGAATTATTAAAATATACAAAAGCTGTATTTGAACTAGCTGACAAAGAAAAATAGATGCAAATTCTTTAATCGAATTTTATATTTGAAATAATGAATAATAAACTGAACATATAAATAAGAAATGGTATACTAGCAAAAATGCTAATATACCATTTCCTTTAAGGAAATTTATGATTTATTTATTAACTAGCTCTTTTAAAGCTTTACCAGCCTTGAATGCTGGAGCTTTAGAAGCAGGTATTTTTATTTCTTCTTTAGTTTGAGGGTTTCTTCCTTTTCTAGCACTTCTTTTTCTTACATCAAAAGTTCCAAAACCAACTAATTGAACTTTATCATTTGCTTTTAGTGCTTCAGAAACAACAGAAATGAAAGCATTTAAAGATTCTGCTGTAGCTTTCTTTGAATGACCTGTTCTAGAAACCATTGCTTCTATTAATTCTGCTTTATTCATACAAAAAATCCTCCTTTCCCCAAAAATAAAATCTTCTGTAATTTGTTATACACAATTTATCAAAAAAAGCCAATAATGTCAATATTTTGCTGACAAAAAGGGTATTTAATGATATAATTATGTCGAGAGAAAAAATAACGGAGTAAATATTATGATTAGAATAGTATTTAGATATCAGGAAAAAAGGGCAATAGCTTATGATTTTAATACAGAAATAGGAGAATGTAATTTTGAGGAAACAGAAGATATATGGAATATAACTCACACAGAAGTAAATGAAAAACACCAAGGACAAGGGATTGCTAAAAAACTTGTGGAAAATGTTATGGAAAATGCCAAAAGACTAAATAAAAGTATTGAGGCAACTTGTTCTTATGCTAAAAAAGTAATAGAAAAAAATAAAAGTGAGGTTGATTAGATGGAAGACAAAATCAAAAAGCAAAGTATTGATAGACTAAATATATCAGTATCTATACTCGAAGGACTAAAACAAAATAATATAATTAAAATAGAAGACAAGTGTTCTTTTTTTACATATTTACTCATCGTTTTCAATGAACTTTCTATACTCCATTGAATATTTTTTTCAGATACATTATATTTGTGCGACAAAATAATACAAATGCATTTGAAATTATCTAATAAGTTTTCATTTTATATTCAAAAAAAATATAATGACAATTTAAAAAAGATATTATATAATAACAAAAGAAATTTTAATAAAGGAGTATAAAAAATGGAAAAAGTAAGAGGATTTGAAATAGCAAAAGGATTTGAAAATGAAAAAATTAATATGCCAGTACGTAAAACAAAATATTCTGCTGGATATGATGTGGAAGCAGCTGAAGATTGTATAGTTCCAGCATTTAAAGCTGGTCAAGCACCTACGTTAATAAAAACAGGAATAAAAGCATATATGCCAGAAGATGAATACTTAATGCTTTGTAACAGAAGTTCTAACCCAAAGAAAAAAGGGCTTGTTCTATCAAATGGTGTTGGAATTGTGGATGGAGATTATTATGGAAATACTGATAATGATGGACATATAATGTTTGCATTCTTTAATATAAAAGATGAAGACATGGAAATAAAAAAAGGAGATTGTATAGGACAAGCAATTTTTCAAAAGTTTTTTACAGTAGATAATGATAACGCTGAAGGCACTAGAATGGGCGGTTTTGGGTCTACTAGTAAATAAAAAATAGAGAGAAAACGGTAAAAATAAATGGTAAAAGTTTTGACTTTTGCCATTTTTTGTAGTATAATATATTTGCGGTTTAGAGAAGAGCCTAAAAACCTTTCTTAACTAAAAACCAAATATTTTGCAATAGAAAGGAGCGTCTTACATGTTTAATGTAGGTGATAAAATTGTATATCCAATGCATGGAGCAGGTACAATTGATTCAATAGAAGAAAAAAATATTTTAGGAGAAAACCAATTTTATTATGTTATAAGAATGCCAGGTGAAGTAAAAGTAATGGTACCAACAGATAGAGCAGAGCAAATTGGTGTTAGAAATGTAATAGGTAAAGAAGAAGCTGAAAAAGTTATTTCAATTCTTGGTGAAGATGAAACTGAAATGTCTCAAAATTGGAATAAAAGATATAGAGATAATATGGAAAAAATGAAAAGTGGAAGCGTATATGAAGTAGCAGATGTAGTAAGAAACCTTAGCTTTAAACAAAAAGAAAAAGGGTTATCAACAGGCGAGAAGAAAATGCTTTCTAATGCAAAACAAATATTAGTTAGTGAACTTGTGCTTGCTGAACATGCATCACAAGATGAGGTTGAAGAATTAATAAATAATAAAATTAATTTATCATTTAATGAATATAGAGCTCCACAAGCAGAAGTGGACATAAATACAAGTATAGTAAATAAATTTATTCCATTTGATGATAATGGAACAACAAATTTATAAGACAACAAAAAAGATGAGAAGGCGATAAAAAAGCCTTCTTTTTTCGATATTTGTCATAATGTATAGAAGGATTTAACCACTTTATGTCGAATAATATAAATAGTATGTAGAAAGGTAATTTAAAATTGGTAAGATATAGTGATGAACTAATTGAAGAAATAAGAACAAATAACGATATTGTAGATGTAATATCTAAATATGTTACGTTAAAAAGAAGTGGGAGAAACTTTTTTGGATTATGTCCATTTCACAAAGAAAAATCTCCTTCTTTTGCTGTTTCGCCAGATAAGCAAATATTTCATTGCTTTGGATGTGGAGCTGGTGGAAATGTAATTCATTTTATTTCAAAAATAGAAGGACTAGATTTTAAAGATACTTTAGAATTATTAGCAAATAGAGCTAATATTGAGTTGCCAACACTGGAAAATTCAGAGGATGATAAAACAGCAAGATTAAAATCAAAAGTATATGAAATAAACAAAATTGCGGCTGAATTTTATCATGAGAATTTATACAAACCTACATCTAAAATGGCCCAAGAATACATAAAAAAGAGAAAACTTGACAATCGTACATTAAAAGCATTTTTAATTGGGTATGCAGGTAATTTTAATGAACTATATTTGTTACTAAAACAAAAAGGATTTACAGAAGAAGAAATGTTAGCTTCTAGCTTAGTAAAAAGAACTGACAATGGTGGCTACATGGATAGTTTTCGAAAGAGATTAATGTTTCCAATACAAGATGTTAGAGAAAGAGTTATTGCATTTGGTGGTAGAGTTTTAGATGACAGCAAACCTAAGTATATAAATTCTCCAGAGAATATAGTGTATAGCAAAGGCAGAAACTTATTTGGTCTTAATGTAGCAAAAAAGCATGATACCAAAAGAATTATTATTGTAGAAGGATATATGGATGCTATTTCTTTATATCAAAGAGGAATCACAAATGTTGTGGCATCTCTTGGTACAGCAATGACTGAGTCACAAGGAAGACTTCTTAGAAGACACAGTGAGCAGGTGATTTTGGGTTATGATGCTGATGGGGCTGGACAAGCAGCAATATTAAGAGGAATGGAAATTCTACAAAATCTAGGATGTGATATTAGAGTATTGCAAATAGAAGGTGCAAAAGATCCAGATGAATATGTTTTAAAATATGGACCAGAAAGATTTCAAAGATGTGTAGATAATTCTATTTCATTAGTTGAATTTAAAGTTAAAGTTCTACTAAAAGAATTAAATATAGAAAATACAAATGATAAAATAAAGTTTTTAAATGAAATTGCCAAAATTCTATCGAAAATTACAAATCAGATTGAAAGAGAAATATATGTTGATAAAATTGCACGAGAATATAAAATTTCAAAAGAAGCAATTTATGCAGAAATAAATAAATTGATTTATAAAGATAATCAAGGAAGTAAAAAATTAGAGAAAAAAGTAATTACGATGGAACTAAAAGAAGAAAGCAAAACTAACATTTCAGAATCAACTCTAAAAAAGGAAAAATTAGTAATATATTTACTTATAAATGAATATTCTAAATCTTATGAAAAAATAGCAAAATTAATAACTTTAAATGATATACAAGATGAAACAAATAGGCAAATACTAAAAAAGATGTATGAAGAATTTCAAAAAGGAAATATTAATACTAATCAAATTGTAGATTGGTTTCAAGATGAAAACATTATTAGTAGAATTACAGAAATAATGGCTGAGGACTTTGAAATAACTGATGTGAATAAAGCAATAGATGATTTAATTAATGTTTATGAAAAACAAAAATTAGTAAATAGAAGAAACGAAATTTTAAAGCAATTGGATACCGAAAAAAATGTAGAAAATATGAAAGAATTAGAAAAAGAATTAAATGACATTATTTTAAAGTTAGCTAAAATCAAATAGGAGGTTTAATATATATGAAAAAGAAGCAAGAAGACGAACCAATAATAGAAGATAAAGCAAAAAAAGTAGAAGAGCCTAAAAAAGAAAAAAAGACTAGAGCAAAGAAAAGTGAAGAAATAAAAGAAACAGAAAAAAAATCTGATAAAAAAATGCCTAATAAAGAAAAAGAAGTTGATGAAACAGCAAAAAATAATAATCAATCTGAACCAGAAAAAGTAGAGCCTAATAAAGTAAAGAAAATCAAAGAAATTGACGACATAAGTAAAGAAAAGGTTGAAAGCATACTTAAAAAGGCAAAAGAAAATGGAAAAATCACCTATGGAGAATTAGCTAACGAATTAGAAAATACAAATCCAGATCAGATAGAAGAAGTATTTGATACATTTGAAGGTCTAGGAGTAGAAGTTCTAAAAGATGGAGATCTTGATTCTGAACCAGACATGGATGATTTAAGAGAAGTTGAAGACATTAAATTAGAAGATATAGACTTAACAAACATGGAAGGCATAAGTGTAGATGATCCTGTTAGAATGTATTTAAGAGAAATAGGAAAAATACCACTACTAACTTATGAACAAGAATTAGATTTAGCACAAAGAATACTAAATGGAGAAGAAGGAGCAAAACAAAAATTAACAGAATCAAATTTAAGGCTAGTTGTAAGTATTGCTAAAAAGTATGTTGGAAGAGGAATGCTACTTTTAGATTTAATTCAAGAAGGAAACATGGGATTAATAAAAGCTGTAGAAAAATTTGACTATACTAAAGGATATAAATTTAGTACTTATGCAACATGGTGGATTAGACAAGCTATTACAAGAGCTATAGCAGATCAAGCAAGAACCATTCGTATACCAGTACACATGGTAGAAACAATAAATAAACTAATTAGAACTTCAAGACATTTATTACAACAAAATGGTAGAGAACCTACACCAGAAGAAATTGCAGCAGAAATGGAAATACCAGTTGAAAGAGTTGCTGAAATTCAAAAAATTGCGCAAGATCCAGTATCTCTTGAAACACCAATAGGAGAAGAAGATGATAGCCATTTAGAGGATTTTATACAAGATGAAGATACTCCAGCACCACAAGATTCAGCAGCATATACACTACTTAGAGAACAATTAGAAGAAGTGATGGGAACTTTAACACCAAGAGAAGCTAAAGTTTTAAAATTAAGATTTGGTTTAGAAGATGGAAAATCTAGAACTTTAGAAGAGGTTGGAAAAGAATTTATGGTTACTCGTGAAAGAATTAGACAAATTGAAGCAAAAGCATTGAGAAAATTAAGACATCCAAGTAGAAGTAAAAAATTAAGAGATTATATGAATTAATAAAATATTTAGTATAAGCTAGTCAGTGACTAGCTTATATTGTTATTTTTGACTTAAAAGCTTGATTTTTATGGAATAATGTGGTACAATAGATATGTATTATGAAATTTAGCCATTAAAAATGGAGGAGATACATATGAATTTAAGAGAAAGATTAAGTCATTTTTGGAATGAAACTTTAGGTGTAGATTATCCAGAAACAGAAAACATAGAACAAAGCAATTCGCCAGAATATGATGAATTAAAAGCTTCTTTAAGTAGAGTTCAAGCAATAGAAGAGAAATTTTCAAAACCATCTACAGGACCATCTACAGGTAAAAAAGGCGGAAAAGGCAGTATTGTACAGAATGTATCTGTTGATGAAAAAGCTGCTGCTGAAGTTGCTGAAGCAAAAAAAGGAAACAAAGAGCAAGCTAAAGAAATTGAAGAAAAATAATTAAATATTAAAAAGTTGAGCTAAGCTCAACTTTTTAATATATTTTTATTGACAAAATAAAAAAAGCATATTATAATGTAAATCGCGTTAGCAAATAACATATGGCGAGGTAGCTCAGTTGGCTAGAGCAATCGGTTCATACCCGATAGGTCGTGAGTTCGAATCTCACCCTCGCTACCATACAAGGTGCCGAATCGGCATTTAATGAGAAGTTTACGACAAGTTCATTGTTGTGAACTTCTATTTTTTTAACCCATTTTTTGATAATTTCTTTAGAATGCGTATTCTTTGTCAAGTTCATTATATCACTTTTTAATAAGTTTTTAATATCTTCAACTTTTATTTCGTGCTTATTTATGTTTTTAGAAAATGACAATTTTTCTTGCAATAGTTCTCTTTGCTCTTCAAGTTCTATAAGCTTGTTTGACAATGCTTTTGAAGAAACACCTTCGGCAATAACTGATGTTACATTTTCAATTTTAGCGTCTACATTGCTTATTTCAGATTCTAGCTGTTTAATTATATCTAAACTCTCATCGTACATTTTTTGATATTCTTCTTGTACTTTAGTAACTACATTATCAATATCAGCTGAATTTAATAGTTTGTCTGCTAATAATTTAATTATAAGATTTTCCAATTCAGCTTGTTTTAAAACTGGAGCATCACATTTGTCTAATTTATTTCTACCAGAGCATCTATAATATCCAGTTTCATATCTTTTTCCATTTTTATTTTTTACACTTGTAGAACCTGTATAAGTTTTGCCACATTTTCCACAGACAATAAGTCCACTTAACAAATATAAGTGTTTTGAACTAAATTCACCTGAATTTCTTTTTTTTCTTTTTTGCTGTACCATATTAAAATCCTCCTTTGATATAATTGCCGGAATAGCACCTTCATAGACAAAAGCATCATCTCTAAATATATGACTATTATGTTTATAAGCTTTATTATGAATATATGTACCAGTATATTTTATATTGCCTAAAATATCATAAACGGAATTTTTACCGAATTTTTTATTTTTCCTTGTTTTAAAATTTAAAGAATTTAGATATTCTGAAATATCAATCAAGCTATAACCTTCTAAATACTTTTTAAATATTGTTTTAACAATATTTGCTTCTTTCTCTTCGATTTCGTAATGTTTGTCTATAATTTTATAACCAAGAGGCGGAATACCGCCTTGAAATTCAAATTTCTGCGCTTTAGACTTTTGAGCTCGCTTTATATTAGACGCCAAATTCTGTGAATAATACTCATCTATTCCTGCAAGAAAAGTAGACATCAATTGCCCTTCTGGTGTACTATCGTCAATAGGTTGTGTTATAGAAATTAGCTTTGTTCCATTTTTTTTAAGTTTATTTCTATAGAATAAACTGTCTTGAGTATTTCTTGCAAAACGGTCAGTCTTCCAAACTAAGATACATTCTATATCTTTGTTTTTACAAGCATCCGAAATCATACATTGAAAATTCTCTCTATTGTCTTTAGTTCCAGATTTTGCCTCATCACAATAGAAATTAGTAATTGTTATGCCACTTCTTTGTGCATATTCATTTATTTCCATTTTTTGTTGTTCAATAGATTTTTCATCTTGCATTTCAGATGAATATCTACAATAACCATATCCCAACATAAAAAACATCCTTTCGTATACTAGGGTATAAATTAAATGCTAAATCATAGCATTTCTTCTTCAGTAATAATATATCCGTATTTTTCTAAATAAAATGCAACACATTTGCTTATAAAAGCTTCTGTAACCTCGAAATAATTTGCCAAGCTATAAACTGTTGTCAAACCATTTTTAATTGCTCTATGCAAATCCTCGTAAGGGACAAGAACATTGTATGCCCACTTCTTAGCTTTTCGTTCCTGCTTTGATATAATCTGCAAATCTTGACAGTATAGAGAATAAGTAGCTTCATAATAATAATGTCCAAGTTCTTCAGCTAATACACACTTCTCTTCTACATACGTACCGATGTTATTATAGTTAAGAGCGATAGCATTTATTTTATCTATATTGATATAAGCACCGTCAGCATCTTCAATATGCCAGTTATATACTTTTATTTTTTCTTTTTCAGTTAAATTATATAAATTATTTAAATTCATAATTACCTCTATAAGAATAATTTTAATAAAATTGAATAAAATACTAGTGTCAAATTTGACAAACTACAATTCTATATGTTATAATAATAACACTAGAATTATTAACAGACATGGAACCTGTAAACGACCCTATGGGTTGTAGGTTCCATTCTTTTTTTATTTTAAAAGACTATCACAGCACTTTAATCCTATCATCTTTCCGTCTCTTTGATATACCTTATTAGCGTATAATGAAGTATATTCTTTTAATTCGCTTTGTTTTTCTTTATTATCTTTATTCTCAAAAAAATTCCATACTGAACCTGCAATAAAATCCGCTAACTGACAGCCAGAAGTAAATTGAGAATAGACAATATTTATAGTAGGGCTAAAGATAGTATTATTAAATGCTTTAAATAATTTTTTATTAGATAATGCCTGTTTATATGACTTATATATTAGCTTATCCTTTTCAGAACCACCATCTTTTTTATCTATAAATACAATAACATCTTCTTGAATAGTTTTATAATACATATAATCATCAACACTCTTTAATAAGTGTTCGAAAGATAGCCTGTAAATATCATTTTTAGAATTTACTAAGTTACTTTTGAAATTTAAATATTTATCTTGATAAGCAACGAAAACAGTACAATCAGAAGAGTTTATTAGGCTTGCAATACTTTTCTTATAACAGGGAATGTCTGATTTTTCTTTATGACAATTTGTTATACATTGCATAGATTGAGACTTAACGCTGTGTTTTAGTTCTTTTAGATTATCTCCTAAACAGAAAGTTCTTATGTACTCAATTTGTGGCTCTATTCTATTTAACTCATGTGCTTTTAATAATATAGAACCTAAAACAAAATATCTAGAATTTGTACCCCCATTTTTCATACATATTTCATCTTTTTTTAAATCACAAGAGCCGGAGTCATCAATATAAAGTAAATACATTAAAATGGTAGATTATCTGTATTATCTAAAAACTTTGGGGCACTATTATCGAATAATCCATAATTTCTAAATATAGAAGGTGCGCCACAATATTTACAAAATTGTGCATCTTCCTTTAAATTTTTACCACAATTATAATCAGAACAACGATTTACAATAGGAGCGCCACATTTAGAACAAAATAGTTCTTCTTCGTCATCAGGATCAGTCGTTGCTCCACATTTTAAACAATTCTTTGCTTTAAATTCAGTTATTGTACTCATTATTTTTCCTCCTTCTTATTATCTTTTAATATAACTTCTAACAATCCTTTTATCTGCTCTCTTTGTACGTCTGTTGGAGGAACATACTTGTCCATACTAAAGCCCACTTTCGCAAGTCCAAGTGGGTCAGATTGCTGTGGATTTCGTATGTCGGATTTACCGGCTATATATTCAATACAGCAACCAAATAACTCTGATAAAATTATATAACCATCTAAATCTAATTCATTTGTTCCATTTTCATATAAACTTATTTGTTGTTGTGTCTTATTTAATTTTTTTCCCAATTCAGTTTGAGAAATTTTAAATTCTTCTCTTAATTGTTTAATCCTATTCATATCAACACCTCTAACAATATTATACAAGCTAAATTTGTATGAGTAAATAAAAAACAAGAAAAAATTGTAAAAAGCTATTGACAACAAGTTTTGCTTGTGATAATATAATCGCAACAACAAGAAAAACTTGTAAAAAGAGGTGAATAGTATGAAAAACAATAAATGTAAAGAATTAAGAGGAAATAGACCACAAGTAGTCATAGCAAGGTTTTTAGGGATTACACAACAGCAATATTCGAACATTGAAAACTCTAACAAACCACCAAAGATAGGGATTTGCATAAAGTTGTCACAATTTTACAACAAACCTATAAATTATATATTTCCACAAATTTTTTTAGATGAAAATACAAGTAATACTTGTGAAATGAAATAAGAAGAAGTTTGAGTAAAGGAGGCAAAGTAATGCCGGAAGAATTTATAGAAGATATGGCTAAATGGATTGCAATGACAATACATGATAACAAACAAAAGAAAGGAGGAAAAACGAATGAAAAAGAAAGTAAATAAAAAAACACAGCAAAGAAGAAAACAAGAAATAAAAGAATATGTATACAGCGGTTTATTCGGAATATTCTTTGCAATTTTCATAATAATTGGATTTTAGGAGGATTAAATGGAATACGAAATAAAAAAGAACGAAAAAAGTTTCGATAAAAAGAAAGGAGATGAAGAATATGGCATTGTTTTTAGCATTAGTAGCACTAATTGTTTTATTAGGTTTTATTTACTATAAAGAAACATTACAAACAGAAATAGACGAGTCAAACTCAAGAAATGTTGAATTAGCAAGACAAGTTAGAGATTTAAGTTTTGAAAACAAACAATTGAAAGATCTAAGAAAACAAGAAGTACATAATAACACAATTTTAGTTAAAGAAAATATGAAGCTACAAGATTTATTAAAAGATGTAGCAGATAGAACTATTGCTTGTCCATTAGATAGCGAGAAAATAGTTCTAAACAAAATAAAAGAGCTAGTTCGCGACTACCAATCTCAAAACTAGCTAGATTTCAATAATAAATATATATGAACTCTATGCTTATTGTAACATAGATAGAAAGGAAAGTCAATGGAACTACAAGACAGATACGATGAACTAGACAATTTAATAAGCTCACTTAATTCGTTAATTAACGAATTAACAGATAAGAATTATATTGAACAGCTAGAACTTATTAAATATGAAGCACAAAACGAATTTGAAGACGTGTCAGAACAATTACAAAAACAAAGAGAACAAGAAGAAAGGCAAGAAGAAAAAGAATACTGGGAGGCAGTAGTTTGATGAAAATACACGAGTTAAGTAATGAAGAATTATTAAAAAATTACGCGTGTTTATTAAAACAAATAGACATAAATTATCAAACAAAGAAAGAATTTGAAGAAGAATTAAAATCAAGATTTAATGAAGGAAAGTTAAATTAAATGAATTATTTAGATTTACTAGAAATGGAGGAGTCAATATATGGAGAATATGTTTAGAGATTTAAAAGCAAACGAAATTGACTGTAGAATTTCACAAATTAACGAAAAAGGATTAACATTGTTGCTTTATAAGGATGCTAGAGTTGATATGGATATTTTAGATGAAACAGTTGGAGCAAAAAATTGGCAAAGGATTCATACAAGAGATAATGCAAATTGTATTATTGAGATATGGGACGAAGATAAAAAGCAATGGATTAGTAAAGAAGATACAGGAACAGAAAGTTTTACCGAAAAAGAAAAAGGGCTAGCAAGTGATAGCTTCAAGAGAGCAGGCTTTAACTGGGGAATAGGACGAGAGTTATATACAGCACCATTTATATATATACCGGTTATAGATGCACATAACGAAACAAATTTTGTTCTAGAAGATAAAAATGGTAAAAAAACAACTAAAACAAAGTTTTATGTAGAAGCAATTGAAATAACGAATAAAGAAATAACAGGTTTAGCAATTAAAAATAGTAAAGGTAAACGAGTATTTGTTTACAAGAAAGGATAATTTTATGAATAAAGTAATTTTAATGGGAAGATTAACAAAAGATCCAGAAGCAAGATACACTCAAACAAATAATGTGCAAGTAACAAGTTTTACATTAGCAGTAAATAGAAGATTCACAAAAGATGGAGAACAACAAGCAGATTTTATAAACATAGTTTCTTGGAATAAAACAGCAGAGTTTGTAAGTAAGTATTTTAGAAAAGGTCAACAAGTAGGAGTGATAGGAAGAATACAAACAAGAAATTACGATGACGACAAAGGTGTAAAACACTATATTACAGAAGTAATTGCAGAAGAAGTATACTTTGCAGACAGCAAAAAAGAAGGACAAGCAGATACAATATTAGACACTACTAATGATTTTGAAATATCTAGCTCAGACGATTTGCCATTTTAATTAGGAGGTAACTATGTTAGGTACAGCAGAAACGTTGCTTAAATGGTTATTCAATCAAGACAGAACAAAACTATTTGAAATAAAAGAACATAAAGAAAAGAGAACATTAACACAAAACGCTTATTACTGGGTGTTAGTAAATGAGTTAGCAAACAAACTGAAATTATCTAAAGAAGAAACACATTTTAGATTGCTTAAAGATTATTCACAAGTAGCATTAATAACTATAAAAAGCGACATAGATATAAAAGGTTATATAAGATACTTTGAATTTGATAGAGAAACCAGTATAAACGGAGTAAAGTTTAAAGTATATAAAGTATACAAGGGAAGCTCAGAAATGGATAAGAACGAATTTAATGTGCTTTTAGAAGGTACTATACAAGAAGCAGAGCGACAAGGAATACCAACACTAACGCCAAATGAAATAGCAAAGTTGAGGTGGATAGAGAATGAAAGAGTTTAGCATAATGCCACAAAATCCGTATTACGAAACAGAACGATTTCCACGGAAGTGAAAGACATGAAATATTTGAAGGTAGAACAGGCAACAGAAATAAGTCAATAGAAGATGGATTAGTAATATTCATTATGCCGTATCAACACAGGACTGGTAATGCCTCAATCCACTTAAATCCTAAACAATGGGAGTGGTTGAAAGTAGTTGCTCAAAAGACTTGGCAAGACTATTACAATAAAACAGAAGAAGAATTTAGATTAAGATATGGTAAAAATTATTTATAGGAGGATTTAAAATGAAATTTAAAATTGGAGATAAGGT